>ERZ773277.112-NODE-112-length-106127-cov-13.135747_pt1 | contig 106127 bp, 81 predicted proteins | sample MGYA00511957_ERZ773277 | MGnify/ENA primary metagenome ERZ773277 (study PRJEB29015, sample SAMEA2737800) | human gut metagenome | biome: human gut; feature: human-associated habitat; material: faeces | place: China | collected 2012 ... | reverse complement strand
TACCCCGGGCTATAAGATGAAAAGGCTTTCAGCCTTAGGTTACGCTACATTATTGTTACCTATATACACTCATTGTTACCGATACAAATTAAATCTAAACACTTACTTATTTACTTAACTTATTATATATACATTATCCATTGTCAACCATCAATTATAAAATCCATGAAGTAAGTCCCTACATCAACTGGATTTATTTTTTCCATGCCTGGGGCTTTCAACCCAAGTTTGCGGCAATAGCCGATATTCACGGTTGCGATTCCTGCCGTGCCATGTGGCTTGCGGCTTTTCCTCAAGAAGAGCGTGCCAAAGCCGCCGAAGCCATGCAACTGTTTAAGGAAGCCAACAGAGTACTCAACCGATTGGATGAGGAAATTACGGTACAATGCATTTACAGGTTGTGTAGCGCCAATGCGGAAGGGGACAATCTCCTTATCGAGGATACGGTGTTCCCTCTGCTCCGTCAGCAGACCCCTCACCCGGACGGAAGTCCGTTTCTCTGCCTGAGCGATTTTATACGGCCTCTCTCGTCCGGGGTGGCAGACACGATAGGCCTTTTCACATCTTCCGTCAGTGCGGAAAGTGAAAACTACTACAAAGACGACCCTTACAAACATCTCCTCGTACAGACCCTGACAGACCGGCTTGCCGAAGCCGCGACAGAAAAGATGCACGAACATGTGCGCAAAGCGGTCTGGGGATATGCTCCCGACGAATCGCTTTCCATTCCGGACTTGCTGGCTGAGAAATATCAAGGTATCCGTCCGGCGGTAGGCTATCCTTCCCTACCCGACCAATCCGTAAACTTCATATTGGATGAACTGCTGGATATGAAACAGATAGGTATCACACTCACCGAAAACGGGGCCATGTATCCGCATGCTTCTGTATGCGGTCTTATGTTTTCACATCCCCGGTCACACTATTTCGCCGTAGGCAAGATTGGTGAAGACCAACTGGAAGATTATGCCCGCCGACGCGGTAAGCCGATTGATGAAATGCGAAAGTTTCTTGCAGCCAACCTGAAGAGTTAAGAACCGGGAGTGTGATTTTCCGGTTTCCGTTACGACAAACAAATTAAAAGCGATTCGAGAAACAATACAATGGAAAATATAGAACAAGAGTTTATGTCCGTCATACGGGAATACGAGCGCGTCATCTATAAGGTGTGTTACCTGTACACCACTCCGAACGCGACTCTTAGCGACCTGTACCAGGAAGTAGTACTCAACATCTGGAAAGCTTTTCCTAAATTCAGAAGGGAATGTAAAGTCTCGACGTGGATTTACCGTATCGCCTTGAATACCTGTATCAGCTTCATACGGAAAGAGAAGAACATTCCGGAGATTGTAACCCTCACACAGGAAGCCGACCGCAGCGAAGAGGACGACGAGACACAAGCCATGTTACGGCAACTCTACCGGATGATAAACCGGCTGGGGCAACTGGAAAAGTCTATCATCCTGCTTTATTTGGAAGAGAAGAGTTATGAGGAGATTTCCGAAATCACCGGACTGACCGTAACCAATGTGGCTACCAAACTCAACCGTATTAAAGACAAACTGAAAAAGATGAACAAGGAGGAATAATATATGGAACTGGACGAACTGAAAAAATCATGGAATGCATTGGATGCACAGTTGCAAAAGGAACCTATCGCCGATGAAAAACAAATAAAGGAACTGCTTGCGAGCTATAAAACAAATACCCGGCGCAGCCTGAGGCGGCTCGTTGTCCTGCAACGCTTCTCGCTTGGAGTAGGTGCGGTGGGGCTGGCCGTCATCCTGCTGATATGGCTTTTGCTACCTACTTTCGGCTTCAATGAGCACTTGCAAAACAAGACTGCCATATTTCTGGCTTTCATCACCGTCACCATCCTCGGCGGTATGTGGTGGGACCGGAAAACTTATCTTTGGAACAGGAATACCCGGGTGGATGAGATGTCCGTAGCCGAAGTAAGCCGGCGCATGGCCACGTTCCGTTACTGGACCCGCTACGAAGTGTGGGCAGTGGCTGTCTGGGCCGTTATCTTCACCGCACTATTCTACTGGGTAATGGATTACTACACGATGCCTCTCATAGCGCAAGCCGCCATGCTGGGATTCTGCGTCATCTGGGACGTAATTCTTATTTATTTCATCTATAAAAAGGTTGTTTATAAGCATCTCGACAGTATTAAAAAGAATATAGAAGAACTCGAAGATATATGCACCGAATAACTCTTATACTCATTTTATTCCTGCTTCTGCCGGATATGTACATCTACCTGGTGTACATCGTAAAGAAAACGCGTAACATAGTCTGGCGCAGTACGTATTGGCTTCCCACCGCTATGTTGGTGGCCATATACATGTATTATATCTATATGACAGGGGATAATGCCCTTTCACATCATCCGCAAGGCATCGGCAGGCTGGCAGTGGCCGTGATGCTGTTTGCCGTTCCGAAAACGGTGTTCATGCTTTGCTCGCTGCTGGGTATATTGATGCGGGGAATCAGCCGGCTTCTGTCGCTCGTCATTTTCCGTACGCCGTTCAGAAGCCCCCGCTCTCCTTTCGTCGCACACCGGCTTCCTTACACACTGCTCGGATTGATATTAGGGGTAATCAGTTTTGCCAATATTCTTTACGGAGCCATTGCGGGTATCACACGCTTTGAGGTAAAGGATGTCGAATATCGCTCGGCCAACATACCCAAAGGCTTTGACGGTTATCGCATCCTTCAGCTGTCGGATATACATATAGGCAGCTGGCTGGGGAATCCGGAAGCTGTCCGGCATTTGGTGAAGCTGGTGAATGAGCAGAAAGCAGACCTTATTGTCTTTACCGGTGATTTGGTTAATCAGCAAAGCCACGAGCTGGACGGCTTCAAGGAGATACTTTCCCGGCTCCATGCTCCCGACGGAGTATATTCTATTCTCGGCAATCATGATTACGGGACTTACTATCGCTGGCGTAACCGAAAAGAGGAAACGGCCAATTTGGAATATTTAATAGAACAGCAAAAAGAAATGGGCTGGAAAATGCTGAATAACGAACATGACATTCTATATCATAAAGGCGACAGCATAGCATTGATAGGTGTCGAGAACGATGGGGAGCCGCCTTTCTCACAATTCGCCGATTTGCCCAAAGCCATACAGAGCACGGAAGGCATGTTCCGTATTTTGCTCAGCCACAACCCTACGCACTGGCGACGCGAAGTCCTGCCGGGCTCTGATATAGAGTTAACCCTTTCCGGACATACGCACGCCATGCAGATGGAAATGTTCGGACATTCGTTAGCTTCTCTCATCTACCCGGAATGGGCAGGCATGTACTACGAAGGCAAACGCGCCCTGTATGTCAATGTCGGCATAGGATACGTGGGACTGCCTTTTCGCTTCGGTGCATGGCCCGAAATCACCGTTATAAAATTAGTTAGCGAGAATGAGTGACAAAATCTAAAAAAGGTCTATCTTTGTGGCAATAAAATCCAAAACCTATGAAGATACTCTATAATATTTATCAGATTTGCTTTGCACTGCCTATATTATTGTTGCTGACTATTCTTACCGCACTGGTCACAATTGTCGGTTCCTTATTGGGTGGCGCTCATTTCTGGGGATATTATCCGGGTAAAATATGGTCACAACTGATTTGCTATCTCCTGCTTATTCCGGTAAAAATAAACGGACGGGAGAAGCTCCATAAACGTACTTCTTACGTATTTGTCCCCAACCATCAGGGTTCTTTCGATATTTTCCTGATTTATGGCTTTCTAGGAAGAAACTTTAAATGGATGATGAAGAAGAGCCTGCGTAAGATTCCATTCGTGGGCAAGGCTTGCGAAAGCGCCGGGCACATTTTTGTAGACCGTTCCAGCCCCCGGAAAGTGCTGGCTACCATGCGTCAGGCAGAGGCTTCCTTAAAGAACGGAGTGTCATTAGTGGTATTCCCCGAAGGTGCACGCACATTCACCGGGCATATGGGGTACTTCAAGCGAGGGGCTTTCCAATTGGCAGACGAACTGCAACTGGCGGTAGTGCCTGTCACGATTGACGGTTCGTTCGAGATACTTCCCCGTACCGGCAAGTGGATACACCGTCACCGCATGATACTGACGATTCATGAACCGATTGCTCCCAAAGGACAAGGGGCGGAGAATATCAAAGCGACTATGGCGGAAGCTTATACAGCGGTAGAAAGCGCATTGCCTGAACAGTATAGGGGGATGGTGAAGAATGAAGACCAGGACAATTTATAAACAGTCATTTATCTATACATATTATAAATAGTCATTATATTTCCAATACTAAATTTTGGTCCAGACATTATCCCTTGCAAAGGGAATTGTATGAATCCTAAGAGGAAAAGGGCTGTGGCAAAATTCAAATAGCAATTTACACCTAGCAATAAAGTTTCATCTACTGAAGTAAAAAAAAGAAAAAATATTACCGATACAAGATGATGATATCACTAATTTCATCAACTACAACTCAAGACGATATATCAAATAATTTAGATAAATATTAGTAATATGCTCGATACTAGAGTTGAATTCAGTGATGAAAAATAAATAGGATGTAATTAACTTACCTTTTTCCACAAATCTCCACTCTAATCACCTAATTAATACATATTTCGAACATTTTCAATGTAAAGAAAAGCATCTTTACGCTGAAAAAAGGAAGACTATTTGTCACTCCATTATGACTATTCATACACTCTCATTTTATCATAAAGGCTATTTTTGCGCACAATATTTAAATAAAACAGAGTGACTATGGCTAAAGTAAAAAAAGAATTTTATCAAAAGCCCACAATAAAAGTAGTTGAATTTGACCTAAATAAGGCAATATGCAACAACGTGGCAACAATGAGTACATGTCTAAAAATAGACCAAGAAACAGGAAATTATAACTATACAAAATTCAGTCCAAGGGGTAATAGTGATAAATGGAAAGATTGGCCTGGTGTATCAGAGTAAAAAGAATTGTTAGGCAGAATGACATAAATAAGAATAAGATGAATACAAAAAATATATATCCTATTATTATTTTAATAATAATGGTAGTTTTCTCCTCATGTTCGGATGAACAGAATACAAAGATTGAAAAAAAAGCAAAACCTGGAAAATACACAGTAGGTATTAATTTAGATTTAGAAAGTACTAATACAAAAGCAGCAAATTCTAATGGCTTTGATAAGGAGTTTGAAGCTGATGCAATCTACTTACAAAGTATTAATGCTATAACTGATGGTGGGATTCAGATACCGATTTATAATTTAAATTGTGCGGATGGGAGTACTTGTAAAGGGTTTAAATATCAAATAGAAGTAGATGAAGAAGGTGATTGCATCATTACTCCTTATAATGGGGAAGGTGATTTGATGTCAAACAATATCAAATTTAGAGCTCATGAAACACTTTATTTTTCATCAGTAGAAGGCAAATATTGGGAACATACTTTCGTAGCCCAAAACAATGATAGTAAAGTATACGAAAGAAACCCCGTAGTCAATAAAGAAATATACCGTAGTTCAGCAGATTATAGTATCAATGACTTAACGCAATTAGGTGGAGACCTTACCTTTGTAAGACTATGTTCTGCCTTTGATGCTCATGGCATTTTTACCGATATGCCGGCAGATGCTCCTGTGACTCAAGATTTTACCCTTACTCGGGAGGATTTTGAAAAGATTATGGGAAGTTCTGTAGACAATTGGTATATGAAGATATATATTGGTCCGATTTTTACAGGTAAATTTAACATGGTAACTGCTGAAACAGCCGAAAAAGAATATGGTTTTTATGCAACACATGGAGATGCATATCAACAGTTTAACCAGGCCCAGACTTTTAATAATGTGGAACGTACTGTTCAAGGATGGGGTTACAAAACAAGTATATTAGAACCATTGATAGCTCCATTTGATGCACGTTCTTCCTCAGACCGACAACGATTAAGCATATATATATTTGTTAAACACTGGACAGGAGGTGAAGAAGGCCCTGATGATGCATGGACAAGAAGTGATGCAGGAGCTAAATATGTGCAAATTACAGAGAATTTTAGTGATACCAGACCTCTTGAATATAACTATCGTTACAAACTTGGAGCTGCCATGGATATATATGATTTGCGCGATGCATTTCATATTACAGGAGATGAACCTTTAACAAGAGGTATTGACGAAAACAGTGCTCCACAAGAGATGTTCATAAAACACTCCAAATTGAGTATTGAAAAATACTAATAGTAATTTATAAACTAATTCTTCGTATATCAAAAGGTTGCAAACTGTATTTAAGTAGTTTGCAGCCTTTTACCATAATCCTACACACACAAAAATTATGAAAGCCACTATAAAACAAGACTTTCTTCTTCATAGTATTGCCAATGAACAAATACTAATAGGAGCAGGAGAGCAAATAAACTTTTCTAAGATGTTAATGCTTAATAATACCGCTGCGTGGATTATCACAGAGCTTCAAAAACAACCTGCCACATCAGAAGAACTCGCCTTAAGATTGACAAAAACATATGAAATTACAGAACAAAAAGCTAAAATAGATATAGAAGAATTATTCTGCCAATTAGAACAACAAGGAGTAATTATTATTGAGAAGTGAAGACGCATTATCCAAAGTCTATATTCGAAATAAGTACCAATAAACCAACCAGATTAATTCTTCGATTTAATAATAAGAAAAAGGCTGCAGCCATTTAGTAATGGATACAGCCTTTCAATTTCCACAAGGCAGTATCCATAATTTTGTGTAAATAGAAAACTTCAAGATTCAGGTATTATACTTGAATTCTGTTTTCAAATATTTACTATAAAATCCGACCAGCCATATATTACATCCTCACCACCCCATCGCACTTCTCTGCCACCGCCGGATGATGCGTAATAAAGATAAACGTCTTCCCCCCATAATCCCGACGTAAATTCCCTAATAGCAATCGTTCCGTTTCCGGGTCGAGCGCAGAAGTCGCTTCATCCAATAGCAGAATATGCCCCGGACGAAGCAATGCACGAGCAATAGCAATACGCTGTGCCTGTCCCTCACTGAGTCCACCGCCTTGTTCGGTTAGCAGAGTATCTATCCCGTCCGGAAGTGAGAACACAAAATCGGCAACTGCCGTACGTAAAGCATGGTTCATGTCTTCTTCCGTAGCTTCAGGATTGCCCATCAAAAGGTTTTCACGAATAGTGCCGCTAAACAGAGTATTCCCTTGGGGTACATAAGTAAAATTACAGCGCGTGGACGGAGAAACAAGGCAAGCCTCTTCCTGCAACGACTGCGGCTGCGTATACGAACACGATTGCAACTGCGAATGCGAGCGAAGCACAATGCTCCCCTCTTCCGGCAGTGCAAGAGCAAGCAACATACGCACCAAGGTTGTTTTCCCTCTGCCGGTTTCCCCCATTACAGCCGTACAGCTACCCGCCGGAAACTTACAGGAAAAATGGCTGAATACAGGTGCCTCGACTTCCACATAGCGAAACGTAATATTATCGATTTCCACATCGGGAGTTTCAGCAAAGCGCATACTTTCCTCACCGCTTTCTTCCGGCAACCGTTCCAGCTCTTCCAATCGGTCTATGGCTGTAAATACCTGTGCAAAGGAAGGTATCAACCGGGAAAGGTCCAGCACAGGACGCTGTACTTTCCCCACCAGCTGAAGAAAAGCGGCCATTGTACCGAAAGTTATAGCCTCCGTACTGAGACTGACACTACCCCACAGAAAAGCGGTAAGATAGCCACCGGAAAAAGCCAGTGATACAAAAGAACGTGCGGCAAGCGAAAATCGTGTACGTCTCAGAACCTGATTGCGTAGCGTATCTTGCCATTCGTCCAGCTTACTGACACGGTTACCACTCTGTTCCAATGTCTTGATAACCGTCCTATGCTGCAAACTCTCCTGAATAACAGCCTGTATCAGGCTGTCACTTCTGCGAATTTTATGCGTATAGCGATGAATACGTTTCATATAATAACGGCTACCCAGCAGAAACAGCGGAAAGACGGCTACCACAATCCACGGCAGAAACGGGTCTAAATAACAAAAGAATAAAAAAGCCGCCAGCAACTGCACTCCGGTCACCACTAGTGATGGAAAAGACCCGGTAAGCAACCCCACTACCGATGAAACATCCTGCTCCACACGATTCACAATATCTCCGGTATGGAACCGTTCCAGTTCATTCCAGCGGCTATGCAGCAGGCGGGTAAAAAGACGGTGTCTTAGCGTATTTCCCAGCTCAATCTGCATACGTATGCCCAACCAACTGTCAACAATATTACAAAGCAACTGCAATACAAGCAAAGCGACCAGCAACAGAGCCGCCCCCGGCAAACTGCCCGTAACCGTCCCCGTAGCAATATCTATCACATATTTAGACACCCCGATAAAGGCCAGAGAAAACAATACGGATAGTACTCCCAGCGCACAACTTACCAAAACCGCCCAACGCTGTCCGGCAGAAACTCTCCACAAATAGCAGATTTTATCTTTCAGATTCTTCCCTGTAAGAGCAGGTATCAAGTCGTCTTTCATCACTCAATATTTATAATCGTCTATACAATGCCAGCAAATACCGGCGACAAGGCGCCAGCCTCACCCAACAATAAGAATACGTGCGCCACAACACACCGTCGGCGGCATACCTTTTGCCTTTCCGCATCACGGCAATCACCTTTCCTACAACTTGTGCAGGAGTAGTTTCCTCGGTTTGTCGCAGGTTGCCATCACCTTGCAATATAAGTTTCTCATCCCTGCGGGCTATAATACGATGCAACACAAACCGCCCTTCCATGTCCTTTGCCAATACGGTAACTCCGGTTTGTAGCTCCTCAGGAACAAAACCACCCAAAGTAACACAGTCACGACCATCCGCCAAAAAAGGATTCATACTGTTTCCCCGCACAGGAATAGTCACCGAATGTCCTTGCTCAATCAGCCGTGCCACCTCCGGCAATATCACTTCATTATCAAAAACCTTTTTCATCCTCTGTACACGTTCAATTCTAAAAAAAGAGTATCCGTTGAAAAAAGAAGGCCGCCTCATTAAATCCTGAGGCGGCCCGCAAACAAACAAAACAAACAAGAAAGTCTTTTATGACTTTCCGTTCAGGCATTCCCGCTTCGCTAAGCAGGAATGCGAACTCGTCTCACGACGACATAGGACGTTATGTCTATTTATTTGTCAACCACATAGTGTATTTTAACTTTCACACAGCGATTCAATTTTGCATTCAGTCCCTGTGTACTCTTATCATTCACGGTGGCAATAGGATCGGTCAGTGTGTTGAGAGAGAAATTGCTTCCCACCACTTTCTTGAACCGCTCATTTTCCTTCAGCCATTTGATAACCGAATAAGCACGGTTATGAGCCAATGTCTTATTACGTTCCAAACCAACATTGGCAGCATCCTTACCCGTGTAGTTGTTCTGGCTGGTAGCCAATCCCTCAGCCTGCACGTGCAGTATTCTTCCCTCTTCAAAGATTCTCTTCAGAGCGCTCACGGCTGCAGAGTCGGCAAACTGTCCGGTATAACCTTCGCTACCCTCGATAGCTGCATATATATCGGCAAAGCTGAACAGTTCGGCATCAGTATCCGGTTTCATGTTTTCTTTCACCAATCCAAGGCCGGCATGCGCATTCAAGCCATAAGAAGTACTCTCTTTATAATTGTCTCCGCTCATCAGGCTTTGATTCTTGGTAGCATTATCCACACGATAGTACCAAGCCTTGTCCCCGCTGTATACAGGAGCATAGTAATATCCGTTTTTCTCCTTAAAGGCATTCATGCTTTCGGCGTCCATATCCAGTGAAATAGGTGAGGAAGATATTTCATAACCGCGTGAAACACCTGCCATATCGGCCGACTTGTCGGCTTCATCCGTTGCCACATCCGTAGTACGCAATGTCGATAGCGAAGCGCCCGATGCCAGACGTGCAGCTACCGCAACATTGTCCTCGAACTTCTTCTGAGTGAAAATACCCGATGCCAAGTAATCAATGGAATTCACCGCAGCATCAAACACTACCGGAGCATCATCCCGTCCTGAATAGTTGTTCGGGAAGAACACATAAAATACCATTGACTTATATTCAGGACAATCGCTGATAATCTGATTGATGACGGGACGGGTAATATACACCGGTTTCGCACAAGGCGCACATCTCTCCCAACCGCGTTTCTTGAAGTAGTAAGTCATACCGATACGGATACCCGTATTACTGTCAAACCACTTGCTACCTTCGGCAACAGCCTTATTGGTCACACCATCAAAATTAGTCTGAAACAGGGTAGTATACAATTTCAGGTCTAAAGACAGATTTTTCTTTTTGGAGAAGAAACGGCTGTATTGCATTTCGAGGTGTCCGCTCCACTCATTACGCTGCTGAGGAATATCTCTGTGATGCAAAGCGCCGATACCCGCAGAAAAGATAAACTGGTTCATCAGTTTGTCGGAATCGATACCTTCGTATCCGCAGAAAAGACGGGACAGGTTGAACATAACATTGGCATTCAAGTCCCACCATTTGTTCTTCGTCTTCCAATAAGGAACACCGTCACTATTTATTAGAATCTGTCCGTATGTAAAGGGGGTCGGTTCCTTGCTATATCCGCGGGAGTTACCCATACCGAACTGAAGTTTCACACCGATGCCCGGAGTAAACCACTTACCCACACCCACATTAAAGTCGGGAGAAAGTTTTCCTGCAAAATCTTCTACCTTGCCATAGTCACCAAAGAAGGCATGGTAGCCCACACTTCCCAGTACAAACCAGTTATCCCAGAAACGGTTGGTCACCACACGATACTCATCATCGGTAGGCTGCGGATTTTCAATCATGTCGATGGAATCCTGCTCCACCGTTTGTGCGCCGATACTACCACTCCAAAGCAGGGAGAAGAGCATCATGCAAAATGCTAATTTTTTCATTTTCTCTTAGTATTGATATATTAATTATTGTTATTTGTCTTTTCCGTCTAATAAGCGTTTTTTTCACCATGAACAATGTTGGCAACCGTTTTATAAATGATATATACATCCAGCCCGAAACTCCAATGCTCGATATACCATATATCATTTTTGATGCGGTTTTCCATATCACTCAACTGCTTTGTCTCTCCACGAAAACCGGACACCTGGCTCCACCCCGTAATGCCGGGCTTCACAAAATGCCGCACCATGTATTTATTTATCAGTTGCGAATACTCTTCCGTATGCTTCAACATATGAGGGCGGGGCCCCACAATACTCATATCCCCCAACAACACATTGACAAATTGCGGCGTCTCGTCAAGGTTCGTCTTGCGCAGTATGCTTCCCCAACGCGTCACGCGGGCATCCCCCTTGGTGGCCTGCATCCGGTCGGCATCACTGTTCACTTTCATGCTCCTGAACTTATAGCAATAAAACTCCTTGTCATTCAGTCCGTTCCTTTTCTGTTTAAAGAATACAGGACCCGGCATGGTACACCACGTCACAATGGCCACCACTACATAAATAATAGGAAACAAAGTACATAGGAACACAAGCGAGAACACAATGTCAAACCCTCTTTTAAGCACCTTATTGCCTAATTGGTTCAGCGGTTCCTGCCGCAGGCTCAGATAAGGCACAGTGCCCACCATATTAAGATACATTTGATTCTGCAAATAATTATGTACATCGGGTACACTGTAAAAATGTACCAGATTATTCTCGCAATAATTAATCATCGGCACAATGACATCCTTATGCTCCGAAGACAAGCAGCAGAAAAGACTGCGTATATAAGTACGCTTCTTCAGAAATCCGATGACTTCCTGCGGCTTGCCCAAATATGTACACTCCTCAGGAAAAGCCGGATTGGGCTGATAATCGAAATACCCCACAACTTTATATCCCGACCAAGGCTGTGCCGTCAATTCATAATACAATTGCAGATTATTCTCCGTACTTCCCACCAATACCACCGAATGCAGGTTATTACCTTTCAGACGGGAGTTCTTGATGAAAAAACGCAAAAGCAATCTGAAAGACACGATACAGACAAACAGTACGATGATATAGCCCAAAAAGAAATAAGACCACACATCCATATACCGCCCTATGGCAAGAATCGCCCCGGACAAAACGGCAAAGTAAAACACGTTAAGGAATACAAGCGTTACAATCTGATAAGCATACACCTTTCTTTTATACAAAATAACCGACCTCTTCATGCTGCACAGCACATAGCACAGCAACAAGGTCAATATAATCTGAGCTTTCGGGGCGCTCAGTATTTTCTCCCAATGCGTACCTGCCAGAAAGAAGCAGAACAATTCAAAGATAACGCCACATAATAAAGTATCTCCAATAATTACCGTAGCCTTTATCAGTTTACTATATGATTGTATTCTTACCATTCTTCGTTATCTGCTTGTTTCTTTTTATCAAGCTGCAAAAAAAGAGAAAAAACGGGTAAGCAAATAGACATTCGGTCACCAGTGTGTGATAAATTGTCTATAAGGCGGCATTCACAGACTTCACCGAACTGCCTTTCAGTCTTCTCCACACCATATAGAGAGGGAAACAGCAAGCTTCGTCGGGCATCAGTCCAAACAGTAAGGAACAACGTTTCAGCCAAAAGAATCCGTTCCCCATCACCCTGCCGGCAACTGTTCGTTTGTTCTCACTGCACTGCTCCCGCTCCATTTTCAACAGATAGCCGTCTCGCCAGATGATATTTCGCAATAACTGCATATTCCTGTCATGCAAAGGTCGTAGCGGAAACTCCCTGACGCCCTTAATATAGACATCGATAAAGCCGAAAAGCACCCTGCTGAACCTTATCATATTCAGTTCACGCAGTATCCCCACCAGTTTTTTCCTATCGAGCGAGGCATTGCGCAGCATCACCGCCACATCACACACCTGCTTCAACCCAATCCCGTAGGTCAGCACATGGCGGCGTAAATGGAGAATCAGACAGGCAAGATACAGCTCATACCCCTCTTTATCCGCATGCAACAGCTGCGTCAGCCTGTTATGCACCACCGGATTATACAGATATTCCCGCTGCCGATGGAATTCAACAACCACTCCCCTGTTCCGGAGCACAATATCTTCGTGCTCCACCCGATAAGGCAATTTCCACTTTTGCAGCACCTCTTCCAACCTCTCCCAGCCCGCATGCACTACAATATCCAAATCGCCATAGCTGCGATACATCGGCCTATTGTACCAATGCGCCACCGACGGCCCTTTAAAGACCTCCGCCTCTATGCCTGCCTCTTCCAGACTTTCCAGCCAGAAGGTTCCCTCATTGGCTATGCGGCTGTTCATCCGTTCCATATATATCAACTGTGCAATCCACTGCCCCCACAACTCTCCGTCCGGACGCACGCCACAATGCGCGATACCGTCCGTCACAATGCCCGACACTGCCTGCCGATGCCCCATATCGTATATCCGGCACCAATCATCCCGTGTCAGTCCGGCCATGTCATATCTGGGTTCATCCGGCTCCTCTCCCCACAATCCCAGTCTCAGAAAATGGAAAAAAAGTTCCTCATCACGCCCCATATTTTCCATATCCCTGGTATTTACCTTTCCGCACCAATCCGTTTAATCCTTGCTCCGATAAACTGCGGCACTTTCCAGCTCATCTTCATCAGCTTTGCAGGGACTCCCAGAAAACCGTGCGCCCTGTATATGCCCACATCTTCCTTCCACATCTGCTTCCGTCTGGCACTGTCGGTGGACAAACCGCCCATACGCATCCTCACGATGTACTTGTTCAGATACTCCACACGTAAATCCGCCTCATACAGATACCTCACCAGCAGGTCCGTGTCCGCTGCTATCTTATAGTTCTCGTTATACAATCCCCACCGGCCCATCACCTCGCGCCGGATGTACACCGTAGGATGCAGCGGCAGCCAGCCGCATTTCACTTTCCATTTCCGATAGTTCCCGCTAATCCAGTCGCGCACGGGCCTGTCCGTGTGCTCAAAATCCACGAACAATCCGTTGCCATATACCAGTTCGGCCCCTGTTTCACTGAATTTTCGCACAATATCCGAAATGACATGCCTGTCGAACAGAAAATCATCCGAGTGCAACAGCCCTATGATATCTCCGGTTGCGGCCTGCACTCCTTTATTGATGCCTTCGTACATACCTTTATCAGGCTCTGAAATAATTTTGGCAATCCGGTCCTTATATCGGTTTATCACCTGCAAAGAGCCGTCTTTGCTTGCTCCGTCCACAACGATATACTCTATATCCGGATAGTCTTGCGACAACACACTTTCTATGGCCTGCCCTATGGTCGCCTCTCTGTTAAAGCAGGAAGTTATAATGGATACTTTCATTTAATAATAAAATAACGTGCTCCTTTACACATTATTAAAAAACACTGGTTTATATCTACGCTAATCCCTTTTTTACCTTATAGTAAATGCGGGTACTCATAGAGGCCATTTTGCATACCTCATTTATAGTCAAAACTCACCACCCACCATATAGTTATAGCGAAACAGTTCCAAAAGGTCTCCCAATTCCAGGTTAGGTCCGAAATCCGCAGCTTGCTTACTTTTCTTCATTTAGTTTAAATTTATTAAGAATGTTAAATCACGTACAGTTCATGACCGCCATGACGGTCATGAAATTTTGTTGCAACAAAAAAATATTGTGAACTTCGACACTTTTTAGAACCTGCCCCAAAGGATGCAGGCTCTCATTTATCAATGAAATAATTTTATATGAAAGAACCTCAACTCAGCCTTTTCAAAGGCTATCCGAATACCGTACCGGACACTATCACCCTACAAGGTATAATCAATCTGATTCAGAACGATCCGTCCGTACACGACCACACAAAGAAATACTGTTACTACCATGAGCAAGGAAGCCTGTCTGCAGCTACCCGCAAAAAGTGCCCATGTCCTTGCTTTGCCGTTGCCGTCACTTTTGCGGGCGGCAAGCAACAAGCCCATATCCAAAGCTGGACTTCTTTGGGCATTGTAGACATAGACAACGTACGGACATATTCTGAAAAAAAAGGGCATCGCCTACGAAGCCCATTACCGTAACGAGTACACCATGCGAATGGGATATCTGCTCAACGCCTACGGTATCCCCTGCAGGAAACCGAGGAATGGGCCGCCCGGCAGTTTGCCGACTACGACGGCAATGCGGCAGGCATCATCCGCTCATGCTACAGGCACAACAACGGGGCACAACACACGTCCGCTGACAGGAAACAGTTTCGCCTCATCCGAAGAAGAGGGATATGCCAATGTAGCAGAAATAGAAAAGTTTCTGGCCTCACAGGCCCTTTTCCGGCAGAATATCATCACACGGCAATGCGAAGTGGCCTTCACAACTACTGACGACCTTTTCGGCAAGCCTGCATATACCTCTCTCACCGACCGAAACGTCAACACGCTGTGGAGCCGCATGAACAAAGAAATCAGCCGTGTCCGTCTGAACGATATTTATAATGTGCTGCACTCCGAATACATACTTCAACTTAATCCGTTCCGGGAATTTCTGTTCAACCTGAAGCCATGGGGTGGCATAATCGACTATATTGGAAAACTGGCTGACACCGTCCGTGTCAAAGGAGATCAGCAGCGTTTCAAGTACTATTTTCGGAAATGGTTTGTCAATATTCTCCCGACCTTGTTCGAGGAGCACTCTGTCAATCATGAAATACTGGTGCTCATCGGCCCGCAAGGCAGCTACAAAGCCACTTGGTTCAACCATCTGCTGCAGCCCAAACTGCAACATTATTTCTATACCAAGATGAACTGCGGCCGCATCACCAAAGACGATCAATTCACACTGACCGAATTCATGTTAATCTGCCTGGAAGAAATCGACGAGATGCACCCAGCCGAGCTTAGTCAGCTCAAGGCGTTGGTCACCATGAAAGGCACCAATGAACGCGCCGCTTACGGATGCAACAAAGAACACCACACGCACATCGCCAATTTTTGCGGTATAGGCAATAACATTCAGTTTCTGAACGCCCCTACCGGCAATCGCCGTTGGCTGCCCCTTTGAGGTAGAGGAGGTTAAAGATCCCAATCTCTATCCTTTCAACTATGAATGGATATACAGTCAGGCATTCACCCTTTGGAAAGGTGGCTTCCGGTATTGGTTCAATCGGGAAGAAATCGACGTACTAAATGAGCATAACCGGAATTTTGAGACTCCCAATCTGGAGAAAGAGCTGATATTAACCCATTTCCGCCGGCCGCTACCCAGAGAAGACGGTATTTTCATCACTACAGCCCATATCCTGAACCGCATCAACATTCTTATCAAGCATCCGCTCAGCTCCATTAAAATCGGCATCATCATGAAGCAACTGGGGTTTGAGAACATCCGTTGCGGCGGTCAGCGAGGATACAGAGCTATGGAATACAATGCCGAAGAAATCTATCGCAGCCAACATCACCGGAGTCAATATTCAGTTTGTACCCGGTGAAGATTAAAAAAACATCTTTGCAGATATGGGCTTCACCCCTGTGCCGACACGTGCAGCAGCCCGTGCCGTGCTCAAAACCCAAAAGGCTGGGGAGACAATGGTAGATATTTTGGGAAAAGACACTTCCGGTGGCGGCAATAGCGGCGGCTCCGGTGAAGAGGAAGAAAATCCGTTAGGATAAAACGTCATACGGGCCTATTTCCCTTTTATCATCACATTTAAAATTTCAAATCAACAATTATCATGAAGAAAGAATCAAAATCAATCTGGGGAGTTATCCTCAAAGTAGTTATCGCCATCAGCACCACGTTGGCAGGTATATTCGGTTTAAGCGCCTGTACCAAATAGACGTATGAAATCAGGCTGTTTCTATCAAAACTATCGGGAGGTTCGCCTCCTGATAGTTCATTGCAGCGCCACACGCTGTAATCGTGACTTTCCGCTCGATGCCTTGCACCGCAGCCATCTGTCATGCGGTTTTGCCAGTATAGGCTATCATTTCTACATTACCCGCGAGGGTAAGGTCCATATCTGCCGCCCCGCACATCAAATCGGGGCACATGTCACCGGCTGGAACGACAAAAGCATCGGCATTTGCTATGAAGGCGGGCTCTCGGAAAAAGGCGTACCCGCCGATACACGTACGTATGCACAAAAGTGCTCGTTGCTGGACCTGTTATGGCAATTGAAGGCAGATTATCCGCAGGCAAAGATACTGGGACATTATCAGGTCAGTCCGAATATCAAGAAGGCGTGTCCTTGCTTTGATGCAAAGGAAGAGTACAAATTCATCTGAAAACCACTACCATTTTATCCCATGATAATCTTTCAAAAACAATCCGGACTTCAAAAACTCCTTTTTACCGGAATAAAAATAAGAGAGAAAAGGATCGCACACTCTTGCCGCTCCGTCAGCTACAGTAAGAGGGGGCGTAAAACCACTTTCCAAATTTCTCTTTGCTATCGGATAAGGGTTTTCATCCGTAATCCACCCGGTATCAACACTATTCACATAAATTCCCAAATGCAGATAGTCTTCTGCAACAGTTCTGGTAAGCATATTCAAAGCAGCTTTGGCCATATTGGTATGAGGATGAAACGGATTTTTATTTTTTTTGGAAAAACAACCTTCCATTGCAGAAACATTTACTATGAATTTTTCTTTAATAGGGGCTTTCTTTAATAATTCTACCAACCGCGAACAGAGCAAGAAAGGTGCTGTCACATTGACTAACTGTACTTCCAAAAACTCTCTAAGCGACACATCCCAAGCTTTTGATATCCAACTGTTATGCGTTCTCAAATCTTCCAAAAAACCATCTTCATCGACTTTATCCGGCATAAAAGTTCTCTCAATATTCCCACAGTTTTGCTTCTGTTCCAGATAATACCGCAACAATTTACCCTGAACGGGAGACAATCTATGGTTTTCATGCTTTTCCAAATCTCTCAAGTGCCGGTAATATTCTTCCGGGCGTGCAATAGTTTGAGCAGCATTATTAATAATAATATTCAAATAAGGAAGCTTTGCATTCATCCAAGCAATCATTTCTTCCACTTTCCTAATGTCCCGAAAGTCTATCCCATAAATCAACAGACGATCAGACCATTCCGCAAAGTCATTTTCCTTACTATACTTTTCCGCTGCATTTGCAGGAAAACGAGTGGTTATAAGTACCGTTGCCCCTTTACGCAATAAGGACAATCCGACTTGATACCCAATCTTTATGCGCGCTCCCGTAACTAGCACCATCATTCCTGCCATAGTAGTGTCCCTACACTGAAGTTGTTGTAACTTACGTTGATTGGCAGCATAACATTCGGAGCACATTGAAAAAGGAATTTCTTCCTTTTTTAATGGACGATGACAGATATAGCAATGGTCAAAATGACGACCTTTTGCTATCACGGACAATTTTCTTCGTACCATTTTCTATATATATTTAAAGCTCTCTGCGTATTTTGTGACAAGTTTTCCGGCAAGTCATCCCAAGCAAACCAACCGATTTTTTCATGCTTATCCGGTTCCCGGTTCACTACCCATTCTGTATTACAGCTATGCATAGCGAAAAACAAAGAACACCAATGAGCATTTTCCGAAAGCAGGATATAGTCAGTGTACCCTATAAACCTGGCTGTACAATCCGCAAGTCCCGTTTCTTCACCAAATTCACGAATTATCGCTTCTTCTACTGTCTCACCATATTCCACCGCTCCACCCGGAATCGACCAGCAACCGACTTCCGGCGCTTTCTTCCTTTTCAACAAAAAAAGCCTGCCTTTGTTGTCTTGCAATACCCCGCCTACACCTACTCTTACACTATTCATATTTGCTTCCATTATGTTTACGGAACTGTTGTTCAAACCCTTGTCTACGAATATTGTTCAACCATTCATAAACTTCCTTCGGTGCATATCGCTTTTTTCCTTCCAAATCTCTTTCTTTTTCAAGAGCCAATGCCAAGAGGGCATATTCATCTTCGATGGAAGTATCAAAAATACCCCGGTCGTCCGTATTGACAGAAACCGATACTTGCGGACACAGTTCTTCTTCACCTATTGAGGGCAATCCCAAGCGGTACAATTGTGTAATGGGGTGTTGCGCATAATGTTTAAAACTCCCAATCAGATGATTGGAAGTAATATTGGCTTCAACACTTATATATCTTGCCGCAATCTCTATGCGCATGGCATGCTGCACTTTCTTTATCAAGCCTATGATTTCCGATGACAAACATATTTCGCATCTTTCCTCTCCTCTTCGCCGAACACCGCTGTCATAATGATAATAATGATATAACCATACAGCAATCTTGTCCTTTCTCACATGAGCCATATCAGCAGTCAATGTATTCAAGGCTGTAATTTCCCACCAAGTGTGATATTGATATTCAGTAAGTTGACTTATCGGGTTTAGGTAATATGCAGGATCATCTCCACGCAACAGCCATGAATAGTAATAAGTAGTAAGGTTTCTGCCAGGATCCAACAATTCATCTTCAACAAATATATTTTCTCCTTCCCGCTCCTTTTTTCCTAAATAAATTTCATCATAAAAGTTCTCAAAAATATTTTCCAGTTCTAAAGCGACATTAACAGAAAGCTGTATCCCCAATTCACGTGCCTTGTGATGGAGCCAAGCCGCATTGTCCAGCATATTCTGCTTAGACATGACCACCCGATGATTACGATATTTATAATATAAATCCACATCAATTCCCAAAGCCAAAGCATGTCCGATACGATCTCCGGCCTTCAAATTCAAAAATAACACCGCCTCGTCTATAGCTCGCAATCCATCCGTAATATCCCAAAAGTCCTCACCGACATGATAAGTAAAATTCAAGGAACGGAGTCCTTTATAATGGTCATATCCCAACTCATGAAAATCCGGACTATAATTACAGAAACATTTCATATAACGATAAACCGGTCCGAACACTTCCGGACGACAATACAATTCAGAGTTAGCAGCATCCACTCCTACAATCAATTCTGCCATACGCGGTCTCTCTCTCACCGTTTCCAGTATGGCCTCTCCCTGCTTTTTTATTTTCCGACGAAATCCATAATGCCTATAATCTACCATCACACACGGGTACTCAATCAAAGAATTCAACCTATTGTCCGATTCGGCATCACGTTGTTTAATAAAATGCAGTATGTAATAATGCTTCCTACCTTTCTTTTGCTTTTCTCTATTCTCTTCACTTGTTCTCTCTCCTGGCAACCGTCTATTAATCTGCCGTTCAAGTAGCTCAATAGAATGAATCAGCTGGGAACTGGTATCCTTAGGAGTAATCCGACATTCCAAATACTTAAGATACTCTTTGGAAAAAGCCATATCTACCGCCAGTTTCGGTATGAGTTCCTGATATCCCCAACGTCCTTCTATAAATATCTCCTTACGTCGTTCATAATCGGAAAAGTTACTAAATCCCGCCTTTTCATTCAGTTGTATCAGTTCTCTCCTAATTTGTCCTTTCTGTAATAAATAAGCGTAAAATAACCACTTATCTTCGGCGGAAGCATTTCCTGAAAAGATGAGATAGAACATATTATACAAAAGACAACGTTCTCCCGATAAGATTTTCTCTGCAAGATTCCAACGTTCCACAGTTCCGAAACTGTCCAAAATCGCATAATCCGGATAAAAAGATTTATCGCCGATTTCCAACTTGCTTCCTTCCGTAAATTTATAACTATCTATCAGGCCATTTACTTCCATAATAGCCCCTACTGTTTGGATAGCCATCTCATCCTCGCATTGTAAAATCACTAACAGTACCGGAAAAAAAGCTTCCGCCTTTTTCTTATTTGTAATTCTCATAAACAAATAATAGCGGATGGCATACGCTTTTATAGTAGTCAAATGAGCTGTTTCCCACTTTTCATTATCTGTCGTAATTGTTTTATGCGAAAGACATTTCTTTAATTTTTCAAACTCAGCCTGCCGACCAGACATATCATTCATCAAAGAGAGCCAATTCAATTCATAATTCAAGGAAGAACCCCGCAGATGAAAATGCAGGTCACACACACCTTTCCGCAAAATGTGAGCAATGGAAGGATTATCTTGCATCAATACCACAGGCCAGAAAAAAGAATCCCGTTTTATATTGGCATTGAAATTATTAAAAGCCAAATAGGAAGTCGTAAACAAATCCTCCCCCAACTTATAAGTGAGCATGCGCCATCTCAATAACTCCTGAAATCTGCAACATGGCTGAAAATCTTTTTCAATCAGTACCTTTTGACTGAAATGCAATAACACATAGAAGAAGTCGGGCTGTCTATACTCCAAGCACTCTGTAGGAAAGGATATCCAATCCGACCTCAGCAAATAATATAATTCCCTTACCTGGTCTATCGTATAGCATTTGTTCTCTATCATAAACTTGCTGCAAAACATATCCTCCGTCACTCCTAAAGTGGCATCCCAGTCTTTTTTGTGATGTAGGATCTCCGCACTGTTTATTTGAGAGAACAAAGTATCGATAACCGCACGAATATTATCCATGACTTATTAAATAAAATCTATATTATTGCTTTTATTGATTCTCAAGAAGGGATATTGTCTTTAAGAGTCTGTATATATTTTATCAAAAATCGCCTTATACTCCTCATTTCCAGGACTTAATAACTCTGCCATAAAATCACGAATAACACCGAAGAATTCATATTTTATATTAGCTTGTAATCCTTGTCCATTCCTATAAGTTGAGATTTCAATCTCAGCAAGATTGTCAAACATTTTTTTGAATAGTTTTACAGTATCACCACTTTTATCAGGTCTTTGACGCTGAAGTCGATAAGAAATCTGCTCCAACAAATCAATGTTTCTTAAACTCACTTTATAAACAAGTCTCTTATTAGCCCACTCATGATCACGCTTCTCGTTAGCAGATGCTTGTAAAGGCTCATTACCTATAATGTAGTCTAACATTGCTAAATATAACGGATATTTAGTTTTATTTGACAACATCTCATCTTTAAATTTCTGCTTTGCACTCTTTTCCAGTTCGCTATCTTCTTCATCTTTCTTTGGATTTTCATCTACCTTTTCTACTTCACCAGAATTCTGAGCTTCAATAGGTTGCTGCCCCTCATTTAAATTCTGTTCTTGTTCTCCACTCTGTTGCTGTTTTTGTTCCTGCTCCTCTACCTGTTCTCCCTCTTGTCTTTGCTCTTGTTCTTTTATTTGCCCCTGTTCTGCATCCTGTTCTTTATTTAGCTCTTTTTCCTCATTTGCTTTTACCTCACGACTATTTTCCAAAACTAATTTATCAAAACGGCCATAGCTTTGAGCTACATTCACCAAATTATAAAATATGGAAAGCACATCAAAACAAATATATTTACGGGATTGAGCTATGTTCTTTTCATAGTACACTTCATTACGTTTCCTATATTGAGAAAAAGAACTATTGCTTTCTTTTTCCTTAGACTCCACCACAAAAGAGGTTGTAAGTAAAAAGAACTCTACAATCTTTCTTAGAAGTTCTTCTTTAAAATTCTCTTTAACAATTTTACTACAAATATCCGTTTTGGGTTCCCTACCAGAAATGTACTTAATCAAATCACTTATTGCCTCATTATCTATAACTCTTCTACATCTTGAAACACTTCCCTTATCCTTATCTATCTTCTCATAAGGAGCTACATTCAAATACTCAGAATTCAAAAAATTACCATTAACAATATCTCCATAGACAATCTCATTATTAGTCAATATCTCCTTATTTATAACTTCCTTTTGAGTCAATTTTTTCTTTTCTTCTGCTATCTCCTCTCTTTTCCGGAAAGTCTCATATAAAGAAAAAGTATAAAATGTTTTCATAGCAAAGAAAAGTTTCCGATCGTCTTCTTGGTATGAAACTTTACCCAGCCAATCCAAACATGCCAGTACATCTCCCAATGATATATTATACATCATATTCTCTTCATCAAGAATATTCTGCAACTCTTTCATACTGCTATCACTCAATCTACTTTCTTTGGTCTCTTTTTTATCTTTTGCAGCATCTTTAGGGTCATTACTGATTTCTATATTCCTTAAGACTTCAAACCTCCGTTTCAAATGCTTTATTACCGTCTGATTGATAAGCCCATAATCCTGTATATCCCGCAGCTTTTGTATAATTGAGAGTCCGCCTTTATCCAAATTATTCGTACACCATACTCCATAGAAATATTCCTTAAAAGGAATAAGATTGGGTAATGCTCCCTCATGACTTTCCACGTCATCCAGATTATACAGCAAATGCAGCAAGTTACAAAACTCACGTAAATTATAGGGAATGATATAATTGACTTGCGATTTTGTATTATAAAATAACAAACGGGTCTTTTTGTAGATTTCCTCCAATATACCGTTTTTCATCGGAGAGAGTATGTTGACTTTCCTTACTTTCCCTCCTTGCTTACGGCAAACCTGAATATCTTTGTCAAATAAATCCTTTACAGAAGGCATTATAATACGTTGGTTTAGGGGAAGCAGTTTGGTAATATACCGTTCTACTATATGATTCACCACCTCATTATAATTATCATCCCCTTTAACAGTCTTATTTTCAATATATTTTTCCTCTCTCTCAAGCAATGGACGAAAATCTTTTGTATATTTAATCCGAATCACATTCCCCAACTGCTCCAGCTTAACCGCCATCAAAATAATCAACTCCGGCATATTGAGATAACGACGAATGCACTCCACTAATCCATAACCATCTTTCATATCCAAATCTATATCGTCAATGCACAACACCAATTTGCCATTCATATCTTTATAAACATATTCCAGATAGTCCCGTACCAGCTCTCTAAGAACTTCTTTCAATTCAAGGGATGCACTCAGATCTTTCAATTGTTCAAGGTCACCAAATTCAGAAAATTCAAGTTTTCTTCCCAATAATGGAAATATCCGTCTAATCTCTGCAAAACGGGACAAAAGCAACTTCCTGTCATGTCTATATTGTGGTTCCTTTTCTTCCTTTTTCATCAAATCACGGAACAAAGTCCCAATAAACAATTCCAAGATATTATGGTTGCTGTCAAAGAAGAGCGGATCAATCACCTCACATCTATAAAAAGAAGTTTCTTTCAAAATATCTTTATAAATATCTATCTCCTTTTCCTTTATTTTTGCTTTATCTTGGTTTTTCTTTACACTATCTTCAATTTCAAACAAATCATCAAGCACAACCTTATGATCCCGTTTCTGCATACACAGTAGTTCCCTCGCTGTCAGCATACACGAAGTTTTACCCGAACCTCTTTCTCCTGCAAAAACAAATATATTATTGGGAAATTCCCAAGAAGAATAAATGGCATCCTGCTTCTCTCCTTCCTTACAAAGCAAGAGATGCTCAGCAATGGCAGACAAGATCTGACGATATTGTTTGTAAAAGATAGAATTCTTTACTGTTATGTCGCTATCTTCTTGAGTAAAAATTTCTATTTTAGGCCGAGTCTCTTCTCCTAAAATAAAGCTATGATCATACATCTTTTTTTCATTCTGTTCTCCCATAATATTATTCTTTTAATTTAAAGTATCTATATGCTATTACAATTTCCTTTATTTGTACTTCCGCATAACGGGTTCCCTCGTGGCAACAAAAGCAACAAGCAAAACCTGAAGCTAAAAAAAGCAGGATACAAACAAGACCGAACCCACTTTGATACAATATGAATCCTACTATCAATCCTATCAAGGAAGATGCTATCAGCCCTTCATAAACCGCCTGCATTACCCAATATTTATTGATAAATGCCATCGTAGCAGCGGCATTTTCACATTCCCGCAAGTAGGTCCACATTTCCGTATAATACATTTTACAATCATCTTCGTCAGTATAATCTGCCAAAATTTTCTCTTTTTTATTAGCATACCTTACCGCTTCTTTAAAGCAGGTCATGAATCTTGTTTCTTCCACTTTCACCAATAGCACATAATGCTTCCGCCTATACATTATGACTGTCGCTCTAATAGTCTTACCTATAGTAAACGAAAGTAAACCACATAAATAAGTAAAAATAATAGCAGCAATCACATTCAACGAAGTGCTACCAAGACTACCTAATAAATCATTCTGCCATAACCCATAACAAATAATGGAGAACGAAGCTATGCCCGAAACGATATAAGAGAAATCAAAGACTGTGAATATTTCACCTATCTTATCAATGATTTTAGTTACACTTGATATCATGTTTTTAGAAAGAAGATTATTTCTTACAAGGAAATATTATTTAATCAGATAGTTCTCAATAAGATATTGCTTTATTTTCTCATCATTAAAACTAAATTGTTTCTTTATCTCATAAATCTTGGCATCTACCAAAAAACGATACCAGAATCCTTGCAAAAAATGCCAAATGAACCCTTGTTTCCCATCAAGAAAACCGGCTTTCAGAATATACCGAATAAAGAAGTTGATAAAGGGACGCAAGAATAAAGGAGCTCTGACGTATTTCATTTTGAACCAGCGTTTACGCTCAGCATCTGTTCCGAAGAATTTAGGTGCAACCTCTTCCCCTTGCTTATCCATGCCATACTCCATCAACAACATGTTGACAGCTTCTCTATTAGAATAATTATTATGTTTCTGTGTCCACCAAGATAAATCATTGAGATTTTCATCCGTTTGGTCTCCATCAATAGAAATAGTAGTACCGGAAAAGATAATCAGATGTTCATCCATCCATTTATCCTCACTGGCTCCATACCCTTTACGAATTATTTTTATCTGTTGGGCAGGGTACCAACCACCATGTAACAATGGACGCCTCATAAAAACAATCTTCTTATTCACATAAATACCGTTTACATCGGACGACACATCCGGTAAAGAAGCAACTACTTTCTTTGCTAAAGAGGGTTCTACATACTCATCTGCATCCACTCTCCAAATCCAGCCAGAAGTGATAGGGCAATTATTTATAGCCCAATTAAATTGCCTTGCTTGGTTTTCAAAAGGATGCTGATAAACTTTTGCTCCTAACTTTTTTGCAGATTCTACAGTTCGGTCTTTACTGAAAGAATCGATTACAAAGATTTCCTCACAAACATCTTTCAAGGAACTGATGCAACGAGTAATATGCTTCTCTTCATTATACGTGAGAATAAGGGCTGCGATAGAATTATTATGCACATCTCCCTCCTCTCCATTCTAAATTCCGAATGGAGTAGGAAACAGAGATTTTATATATCTGTTTTACCCCCCCCCCGTTAATATTAGTTAACATTCCATTAGCCGGTATATCATAATATTTTTCCAAATATCTCATAATGGAGTCTTTATCATAATTACATACTTTTTTTATCTCATATACTTTCGCATCTGCCAAAGTTCTATACCACCATCCCTGCAAGAAATGCCACAGAAAGCCCTCTTTTCCATCAAGAAAACCCAATCGCATGAAATAGCGCAAAAAGAAAAAGGCAAATGCCCGCCAAAATAATGGCATTTTTATATATTTCAACTTCTTCTTACGAACAGCACTTGAATGCTCTCCAGAATTAACGACACCACTTTCATACATCCCATATTCCGTTAGTAATAAATCAATAGCTTCCCTTGTCGCATATCCATTGTGTTTTGTAGTCCACCAAGTCAATCCATTGAGGTTGTCATCGTAAAAAGGATACTTCAAGTCCATTATAATTCCTTGGCTCACTTGGATATGTTCATCCATTATTTTATTTTCAATACTACCATATTTATATTTGAATAACCGAAGTAAAATTAATGGGATTATACCATGTTTTATATGTTTCCCCATAAAAATACGCAAACATGGAGCCGTTACTCCATTTACGTTATCAGGTAATTTGGGTAATTTACTGTGTAACTCTTCTATTAACTCGTCACTCAAGTATTCATCAGCATCCTGTTTCCATACCCACTCTGTTTTAATTGGAAGGTTTTCCAATCCCCACTTAAATTGAGCAGAATGGTTCTTAAATGGATGCTGATAAACTTTAACACCCATTTCTGTTGCAATCTCCACTGTCTTATCAGTAGAAAAAGAGTCAACTATAAAAATCTCTTTTGCAAACTTTTTTGCATTATTCAAGCAACGTTCAATATGAATTTCTTCGTTGTAAGTCAAAATTATAACAGAAATATCAAGCATATCTTTACTCTTTTATAATCCGCTTTTTTATAAACTTTGCAGGATTACCTCCTACTACAGTCCATGGTTCTACATCTTTGAATACACAAGCACGAGCACCAACTACAGCCCCCTCTCCGATAGTAACTCCCGGACCTACAAATGTTTCTGCCGCTATCCATGCCCTATCTTCTAGGATAATAGGTTTTTCTATTTGTTCATGCCGCGATGAAGATATATTATGCGATGCTGTACACAGATAAGCTCTCTGTGAAATAGTGGTATTCACACCAATAGTAATTGAGGCGGCATTATAACAATCTACTCCCGATGCTATGCAAGCATAGTCTTTCATTTCTAAATTCCAAGGCATAAAAATTCTTGCCGAAGCATACACATTTGCAGTACTTGCAATCTTTGCTCCAAACAGACGAAGTAAAAAACGCTTCCAAGGCATTAACATACTTTTAGGAAATGGACGTGCTAACAGAGTCCAGCAAAATCCCCATACCATACGTCTAATACGATTAGTAGTAGTATATGGAGACACAAAATGCATACAATCGATATTTTCTCCTTTCACTTTAGCCATTTATCACTTTTTTATAGAGAGCAACCATGTCTTCTGCGACTTTTTTTGACGAATACTTATGTTCAACCAACTTTCGCCCATTATGTCCCATCTTTTCCAAATCATCAGTAGATAATTTCAAGAATGCCCTTAATGCGCATACGGTAGGATTTGTGCCTACCTCCGTCCACCAACCACAATTTTCTGTTTCCAACTCATTCCATGGAGTACCTTTCGTTGTCATAACAGGAGTACCACATGCTAGAGCCTCTGCCACTACTATACCAAAGTTTTCACTATGAGTAGGAAGTACAAACAAATCTGCATCACAAAACAATTCCCATTTTCTATTGCCATATACACCACCTATAAAATGAATATAATCATCCACTCCAAGCCGAGATGCTAACAACTTCAACTCATTGATATAAGTTTCTTCTCCCTCACCAGCAATATTTACCTTGTAGCCTTTCAAATCTTCTTTCAAAGCCGCAACTGCTTCAATCAGAAAATTTACCCCTTTCTTTACATGTATCCGTGAAAGAAAAAGGACCTCTTTCTTCCTCTTCCAAGAGGTTTTCATCACAATCTTATCAACATCTATTCCATTTGCTATCACCTCAATCTTGTTGTTATAGCCCAACCTCAAAAGGTTCTTTTTCTCGCTTTCGGCAGTAGCATGAAGATAATCTGCTGCCACAACAGCCTTCTTTTGATACAAACAAAGCGCTGGAACTTTTTTAGTCCAATAATGTCGTTTCAGAATCCACGGCTCTAACATTCCATGAGGAGTAAGTACAACTTTATATCCTAATTGTTGCGCCCACTTTTGAGTCAATGCACTACCCGGCATCCAACAGCAATTCTCATGTACTACATCTGGTTCCAATTGATTCAGCAATGCATACCACTCTTTTTTTGCTTGCAGTAGTCGTTTAGTACCACTCGCAATAAAATGAAGTTGCGCATGGGGAATCTCTAACATATTGGGCGACCGATGTGTTACCACATATAATTCTACAAGCTTACCTAATTCTTTAGCAAGCAGTTGCATGTAAGCCCCTACACCACCTGATGTACGGTCAATAGAAGGGATATAATGTATAACTTTCATTATATAATTTTATTTATTTTAAACAACATGTCATTTGGAAATAATCATCTAACCTATATTTCACCTGATATGTAAGTGCCCAATTTTGACATGTCGTATAGGGAACACCGCCTATAAGCGGTTTTCTCTTAAATAAATCAGAAAGTAGACTTGTTTTTAAATATTGTCAGTACTGACTCCAATTGTCATCGACAACAGATTTTCATAATCCCTGCGACCTTTTTGACGATTTCACCGAAAAGTGTCTTTAAGTAATTTAATGCTAATATCCTATTCATTCAACAAGTGGATATCAGCGTATGGCAGATAGCCAAAACATTAGTCATACGGTTACTACCGAAAAATAGCCAGTTTTTTCTTTCACCAGCAAGGGAACGAATAAAACAGTCGGCAAGAGAGTTGTCAATACTATAACAACCCTCTTTCAGATAAATGTTACTTCCATATTCATTTTTCATATTTTACCACACATGGATTCCCATACACTAAACAGTTATCAGGTACATCATGTCTCACAACTGTATTAGCAGCTATCCGTACATTATTACCGATTTTAATCTTACCAGCCACAACAGCTCCTGGAAAGATAGTGACGTTATCACCTATCGTTGGTTTACCATTTTTTCCCCATCCTACTGTTACATTTTGATGTACTTGGAAATTTTCACCAATATGTTCAGCTACCAAAATTAATGAATACCCATGTTGCAAGTGCAAACCTCCACCAATATTAGCAGTAGATAAATAACAATTCTGCGCTCTAGGCATGGTTAAATTCAGCAAGTGACGAATAGCAAACGGCATGCGATAATAGAATACACTTCGATATTCTCTTTTAGGTAATTGAGAAAGAAAAGAACTTACCCCCCTGAATTTGTAAAACTTTTTAAATCTTCTGCTATTTCAGGAATACGTTTACAATAGTATAAGTAACATAATAATTGCGGTATCCCCCATAATACATAAAATATTTTCATAAATATCATAGTTTTAGAATCAATTTTACCAACCATTCTTGTATTTTCATTTTTCTATACCCTAGTGTTTCTTCTTTAAACTAGTAATATCCCTTGTTGACACTTCAGTTTTTCACTTCAGCTTTATGATGCTATATGAATATACACCCCGAAAAAACAGCCAATAGAAAGAATATAATACACGACTTTCATATCTAATACTTTTCAACAATCTGATCTAATACACTCATTGCATTCTCAACCATTTGCTCCATAGATAAATATTGCTTTACATAACAACGAGCATTATTTCCCATTTTTTTTATTTCTTCTTTGGATATGAAATTTATATATTCAATACATTCATCTATATCTGCAAAAATCATTCCATTTACCCCTGATTCAAGATAAGAATATTCAACACACTGTTTAATCTCTTCACTACGCTTAAAAGTAAATACAGGTTTTCCATATGCCATAGCCTCTACTATGGAAAGCCCCACCCATCCTGGCTGAAAATAAATGTCAGATAATGCAAATAACTCTCTTTTTATAGTTACATCATATAAGGCATCAAAATCATACACATTGGTATAAGGCAGAAAAGAAGGTTTGTTTTTCCCAGCCCCAATAATAACAAAACCATATCGTTTTGCATCCAATTGTTCTATCGCCTTCAATAGTAAATCTACCCGTCGATAATTATTCCCGAAACGAGCACAAAAAATCAAAATAAAATCCTGTGTTATATAATATTTCTTTTTTAAATCAACGACAGATAAGTCAGACCTATACTCCATCATTTTGTCAACATCAGTCAATGTATTATTAAGAGCAACCATAGGCTTTTTTGGAAAAAGATTTTGCCATTGCTTTTTTTCCTTATTCATATAAAACCAAATTCCGTCAGCCAATGCTATTTGCCACTTCAATTTCCAATCTGGCCTCCTTTCCTCCTGCAAATACCTCTTTACCGATATCCCCTGCCCCCAAAGAATTATTTTTTTTCGATGAATAAACTTTGTAAACAACAATAACCACGAAGTGAAATGTGTGAAGTTTAACATTAACACTAATACATCATATCGACTACTTAACAATTTAAAAGGATTATAAAATAATATTCTACCTGCCAACATCTTAGAAGCAATATGTCTACAATGTATATGTGCTAAATTAAAAGAAGCAGATTGAGCTGTAGATAAATCCTCATAAACATAAATGGTCTGATTGGTTTTCTCACCTAATATAGAAAAAAACTCCTCTCTATAATGGGGCACGATTGGCTGCAAATGAACAATATTTATCACCGTTCTTACCATATTTATAATAACACAAAATCTAATATTTTTTAATTGAAATAAGATTCCTCCTCATATATTTAGGATACTCATAAAAGGTTCCAAGTATTCCCCAAAAAAGAATACACAAATAATAACCAGCTGTCAATATATAGCCTTCAAATATAGAATGTATACTTAAAAAAGTAAAAGTACTTGCAAGCAACAATAAATCAGCATCTTTTCTTAAAAAGAATCTTATACGTTTATAGCATGTTAACAAAAGAGATAAAAGTACTAAAGAGCCTAATATACCTGTTTGAGAAGGAACAGATAGCCAACCGCTACCACTCTCAAAACGCCCTACTACAATTCGCGTTGGTGAAACATGAGACGAGGCAAAACCCACTCCTACAACAGGAGATTCTTGAAAATCAAGAACCCGAAGTGACCACACATATGCCCTGGAATTCTGCCCGTTTTTCTCTTGATTTTCCATTTTTGCCTGCATCCGTATCGATTTGCTTTTATAGAAAGGGAATACACACATTACCACTATAGCAATAAAAAATCCATACACAAGCAATTGTCTAACATTCTTCAGCTTTAAATAAACAATAACAGACATAGCGATTAAAGAAGCAAATAATGCAGAACGAGATGCAGCCACAACTGATATAAAAATCGAAGTAAACAACCAACCGACAAGTACTATCTTCACTTTTTTTCTTTCAGCTTCAAATACAGTCCAAGTCAACACAACATTACTGATTCCACAAGCAGCCCCTAACCACATAGAGTGCCAAAACATAGCAGAAAAATCCCAACTAACATCTCCCGGTTCTGTTGACATCATATTTATTCCTGCATAGTAACAATATAAACTCAAAAGACTCAAAACCGGAAATATGAAAAGACAATATTTCAAGTATTTAAATCTAAATACAAATGCTTTATAAGAAGAGAGTATCGGAGTTATAAAGAAGAAGACAAAAGAAAATGTAAACAGTCTATAATCCCAACGTCCGGCAATAAACGTACTCAAAAAACAACAACATAGAAAGAAAAAGAAACCATTTGCTGAAAAGGTATTTTCCTTTTTCAGTACCATATAAAGCCCTACCAACAATCCTAATACATACCATAACTGCCCTTGAGGAACAGTTGCGAGTGAACTTGATACCAAACAAAAAGCCAAGATTAGAAATCGGATATTCTTTCTTATTACTCCGATTATTAATTTATACATAGTTATTTAATTGTTTCTCCAACTTACCTTGATATACCTGCATTGAATTATCATCAACTTCATTTCTATCATATCTATAGAACTGCTCATCATCATATCTACCAAGCCTATCCCCCAAACCACGGTTCTTCTTAACACAAAAATCTTCATAAGGTTTTGTATAATAATGATCTATACGAATATGATTAAAAGATACAATGGATGTAGCCCAACCAATTAATCGTTCTCTTATAACTGAAATATTATAAGTACCTAAACGAAACAATAGATAGTGTGGAGATATGTAATAAGTAACAAATCGTGGTTTAACTAACGATTTAATATGCTTATTTCCCCAATAATCCATTTCTGCCCGTTGTGTATAAATACCAGTTATAGTTCCATCACCTCTTCCTATTCTACCGGCACTTCCCAAAATAGCCCAATTAACACCTATACCTGCCACACCGTGACCACACAAATTAATCAAAGATGTTACAAGTTCAAATATTTTCATATATGGGATTTCAGGCACTATATATTCGTCCATATCTATATTTTCTCAATACTTCATTATAAGCCATTAGTTGCTTTCCTACACTTTTTATAAAATGATATTCTACCAATCTACATTCAATATATGGTTTGAAAATATCTATTGTATTATCTGTACTTTCATTGTCATATAAATAAAATTTTGAAATACCCACCAAACGATGAAATTCCAACTACTCTTTTATATACGGCCCTTCATTCTTAGAAATGGAACAAATAGCGAATGTTCGAATGTCTTTTGCAAATCTTTCTTCATTAATTTATTTACACAATTAATTGCATATTTTTTATCATATACAACACAAAAAAGATAATACCCTAATATCCAAGGAGACAATAAAAGTAATATTGCATTAGATACTATATCATTTTTCAAATTCCTTTTGATTGGAAGAATAAGCCTTACGTTATAGATATAAATCCAATATTTAAAAGTTCTTTGTTTAAGTGACATTATATTATCCATTTAAATCATCTATTTTATTAAGCAAGGAATCACTTATTCCCGTATATACCTTTCTACAAAACATTTTCCCTGAGTTCATCAGTTTATCAAAATCTTCTTCAATAAAGATTTTTATTCCATCTCTGTACTCGATATAATGAGTAAATGTTATTTTTTCCAGTCCGGGATATTCCCCCAAGCACCTATAGCTCATAGCCCTTTTTGCAAAAGGAGAATTAAATACTATTGTTTGCAAAAGCAATTCATCGGGAGCGAAACTTGTTTTGAAATATCTACGAAACACATCTGTTTCATCCATCATTCTTACAATATATTCAACACATGCACGAGTCAATATCCACCACTGAGAACCACCATATATTGGAAGTCTATTTCCTTTATATTCTATATAACGTGACTTTTTAAATGGTACTAATTTCATCAAGCGCATTAAGCCGCCTACAATATAATGCCGCATTATCTTTCCTTTAATCGGCAAATCACGAAAATGATAAACTTCAATTCTATCGGGAATTTTTGTTGGAAAGTCAATAGTGGACAAGTTATAGGCTTGCATATATTCTACCTCAGAATTATTTTTCAAAGTATTCACAATTTCTTCATTACTGTATAACGGATAATCCTGCCCTGAAAGCAAGAAAAATCGTTCAAATTGCAAAGAAGACATAACAGCTGTTTTCATGAGTAACAATTCTGCTTCACAAATTGAATAACCGCCCCAATAAATAGAAAGTCTTTGAGATATAAAATGTATATAGTTCTTATTCTCTAGACCATCTTTGAATGGTCGTATATCACTTTTTTTATCTACATGGATAAAAAAATCCGTAACATCCGGTATATATAAACGATTTACCATCCGCTTAAGATTGCCGGGATCCACATGTGCTAAAATGAGATATGCTATTTTCATACTTATACAAATAATCCTTTTTTTATCTTTTCCACATTAGTTTTCAAACTAAACATATCATAATATAATTGCTGGACAACGCTTCTATCTATCTCATTATTTTTCAACATTATAACTATTTTTTTTAACGCATTACCAAAAGACTCCTTATCATCATATAAAACCATAAATTCCTTTTTAACAAAATCCTCATAACCTCTACCCGAATTCTTATGAGCAATTACAGGTAATCCTACACGTAACCCATCCATTATACGAACCTTTATTCCACTACCTAATCGAGCCGGACATAAAAATATATCTCCACGGCACAACACCGCATACATATCGGAAGGGGTATCAATTATCGTAATATTATCATATTTCCCACACCGTTCTTTCAGTTCTACCGGAGGTCGTTGCCCTGCTATTATAATTTTAAAATTAGCAGGAATCATCGGATAATAATTATACAAAAAATCATTAATTCCATCCAAGTTCTGAACATTACCAATAGAACCGGTTATAACAATCGTGAAATCTGTTTTCACTTCTTTAACAGGTAGTTCAGGAAGTGGTATGTTTCCCCTTTCAAAACAGCCTATGACCATCGATTTTCCTTCAGATATTCCAAACCGTTCTTCGAAGCTTTGTTTATCAGCATTAGTTAAAAAAATATTATAATTAGAATTTAAATAGGCCGTTTTCTCATTCTTTTTAATCTGAGGCAAAAGTAAAGTACGAATTATTGCATTGGGAGTGTTATCTCTAAAATAATCTGTTTCACAATTATGATGAATTGTGATGCTTTTATCCCCCAGTTTTTTACTCTCTTTTACCAAATTTCCCGCTATAAAACTATGGTCAAAAATACAATAATCATAGACATTTTTATGGAGAAGATGATGTACCACATTCCGATGGCGATGGAGTATTCCTGTAGCAAACGCTAACCTTTTAGATATCCAAGAGCGCTCTTTTACCGCATATAATGTAATCTTATCCGACAATCTGGTATCAATATCATCAATATATTCCTCGCAAATGCAAATATCCATACATACACCCTCAAAAATCCGGAAAAAAGCCTCAAGATAACAACGACTGACATAACAGCCTCCACCATGCGCCCAGGGATTATGCTTCAATACATATAGTACTCTCATCACATATATCTATTACAGTTTCCATCTAACATTTTCTTTAAGAACTTTTGCAGGAATACCACCCAACAACACATTTGATAATGTAAATGATTTATTTACAAGAGACCTTTGGGCAATTACTGAATTATTTCCTACTACACTTCCCTTGCCAAACGTACAATGAGAAGCAATCCAAACGTTATCACCTATTACAATATCTCCATGATTATTAAGTTTCTTGTTGTCAATTATTAAATGATGACCATCTGATGTGTTCATTTCTATATCCCACCCCATAAGCACATTATTTCCTATTTTAATATTATCTCCTGCTCGAAAAATACAATTTCTATTACAATAAAAATTATTACCGATTTCCATAACTGCTCCCTTTTCTATCCAAATTCTACATCCTTGTGCAAATACACAATTCCCGTTTAATATAAGTTTGCCCTCATTACTAATATACAATAAAGAATTTAAAGAATCTATCAGAGAATACCCCTTATACCCTATAGTTATCATATATCGTTTAGGCTTACTCAATATAACAATTTGTCCTCTCTTCAATTTCCCAACTTTAACTTTATAAGAAATCAAAATTGGTACATAAATAGCAGTTCTAAAAGGTAAATAGCGAATACAGAACAAAACGGAATATAGTAAATCAAATAATTTCATTAACTAATCCCCTTCCACTTTTTATAAATAGATAAAAACATAAAATAGATTGTAATATTATAACTAGCCAATTTCATTTTTTGGGAATTAAAACAAACAAATCCCATATGTCTATATGTCTCCATTACGTTCTTAATCTTTTGTTTAAATTTTCTTCGATTAAGCCCCTTTATATGCGAAGCGGCATTTAATATTGTTTTCATAAACCGCTCCAATCTCATTTCCAGCCATGGTTCTGATGTCACTTGGTACTCTCTAAAAAAATCAATCCAATTCTCCAACACTATCACCATATCTTTTACAGCATTTCTATTTGAAACATTGGAATGTGATGCTGAATTGTTACGTACACGATACAAATAATAAATTTCCCCTATTTGCATAGGCTCTTTACAAAGTAAGAGATATTTTAGTATAAATTCCTGATCTTCCCCCATCCGTACACCCTTAGAAAAAGTCAAGCCATAATCACAAATAAGCCGTCTTCTAAATAAAATCCTAAAAACATGATTTGAGACAGAAGTATATAGAAACTTTCTTCTATCATTTTTATATTCCGTACAATAACAAGGAATAACGCTCACACCATTATCCTTTACATAACTCATACCAAATTGTATTAAATCAACATTATTATTACTTCCAACAAAATTAAACAATCTGTACAAAGCATGTTCCTCTAATGCATCATCTGCGTCCACAAACCATATCCATTCACCTTGTGCTATTTTAAGTCCTACATTTCTAGCAACACTAACTCCTGAGTTTTGTTGATGGACTACATGAATACGCCTATCTCTTATAGCGTATTCATCACATATCGCATTAGAACCATCCGTACTACCATCATCAACAAGTATAACCTCCCATCCATCAATATTTTGTAATATGACAGAATTTATACACTCCACCAAATACTCCTTAACATTGTAAACTGGTATTATAATTGAAATCACAGGATTACCGCACATAAATATTATCTTTTCTTTTGTAATAAACGTATCAATCGTAAAATACTCCACACTGCCTCCCCAACATAATTGTACTTAAAGATTATAATGTTAAATAAAAACATCCACCCTTTAAACATCTTCATATAATATGGATTAATTTCGCTAAAGAGATTATAAAAATCTTTATAACATAGGATTCCGGATGCAAACACCTTACATTTTTCTTCACATTTCAAAAAAATAAAAACATCACTAAATTCTTCTTCATTAAGAATTGGCTCAAAATAATTTATAAAACTAATTTGTGACTGCAAAGACATCAACTTTTGTTTTCGGACAATAGAGTTTACATTTGAGAAATAATCATAATGATAAAAGGCCTTATTTATATAAGATACTGTAACATTATGAGTCAACAAAGAGCAACAAACAAATAGATCTTCCCAACAATTATAAGAAGGAAATCTCACCTGATAAGTCGTATATAAGGAACGACGAATTAATTTATTCCATAAAGCACCATGTAACTTATGCAAAAGAAACTGTTTGAGAATATCTTTAGGCAGATGTCCTATAAACATTTGAGAAACATATTCACTTCCAGACCTTGTTTCTTTATAAAAATCACAAATAATAATATCTGCATCTGTACAAATCGCTTCTTTATGTAGAACGGCAAGATAATTCACATCCATCCAATCATCGGGATCTGCATGAATGGTATACTGTCCTATGGCATTATCTATACCAAACTGCCTTGTTGCACTGACTCCACTATTCTGTCTATGAAAAACTCTAACACGTTTATCTACTATTGCATATTCATCACATATCCTACCTGATGTATCAGGACTCCCATCATCAATCAATAACAATTCAAAATTGTAAAACGTTTGAGAAAGAATACTATCAATACATCTTCTAAGATAAGACTCTGCTTTATAAACCGGAACTATTACACTAATTTCAACATTTTGCATAAAAATAATTTCCAACTATAACTTTATTCATGAGATTTTTTCCAAAACGATTTCTAACAAGATTAAAAAATAGATATTTTTCCGGAATAAAGAAATAACTTACAAGTTATTATGAGTAACCATAGATTGATTCAGTAGTTCTAATGACTTGGTACGCCAAGTATTAAGCTTAGTATATACAGCATCATAATCAATAGGAATTTGTTTTTTGTACTGACTATAGTCATACACCAATCGGTCTTCTAATCCCAATATTGACAATAGACTGTGGAAACGGGTCATCCCTCTTTCTTGGTTACCATACACAACAAATTGCTTACGAAATAAGATACTGAATACGCAAGCATGAAAACTATCAGTCACAACAAATTCAGAGTCATAAAATGCACGTAACCATTGTTCTACTGGTGGTTGAGTGAGTATTGTAGCCTCTTTAATTTGCATAGGAACAGGAGTCAATACGCTAAAAGGTTTTAATCTTCGTTCTCGAGCAATATTATCAATAAGTGCTTGCTTTTGTGGATTGTTATCTAAGATATAGCAATGCATATCTCCTTCACTTTTGGGTATTTTGGCTTTTTCAAAAAGTTTCTGATAATCATTGGCTACAAGTAACAGAGTAGGATCAAGTACTTGAGTGGCTTCCACATCCATTTTTTGTTTACAAATATTCACAGCAGAAGTCTCACGCACTGCTACGGTATCAAATAGTTGCAATAGCGAAGCGCATTGAACGGTCTCTTCACACGTATATTCCCATGTATCAACTCCAAAGGAGGCAGCATATGCTATACGTTTCACTTTCCATTCTTTTGCAAAACGAAGGAAAGCATCACAAATGGACGTATACATTGCGAAACAGAAGTATCGTTTACGCCACACTTGATCACTGCCTACCACAAATCCATCATAATCGAAGGGTTGTACTTCCTCAATAGAATGAATAAGGCGTAAATGCAAATATTCCTTTAAGAAATGATTTGTATATTTACGCATAGCGGGAATACCTTTTTGATTCCACCATCGTTCTTCGAAGAAGCGAGTATTTGGACGCCGTAGTACAAATTTCTTAATAAAGCGTTTAGCGTATACTTGTGGCATACAAAGATAAGACAATTTTCGCGGACGTTGCACCTGCAATATTTCTGTTTGATGTCCCATCCGTTCCAGTACTGTTTGCAAAGCGTATGCTTGTAAGATTCCTCCGTAGTTGGTGTGAAGGGGTAGGGTTAGTATTCCTATTTTCATATTAGAAATTTCTAAATAATAGTTAGCTTTGATTGTATCGTTTTAAATAAATATCCTCCACCTATGCTGAAAATCATAGCAGCAATTAGATTAAAAATCATATATTCTTTTAATGCATAGGAGAATAGAGGAAAAAATGTCATTTGAAATAAAAAGATGTTATAAATATTTTTATCTATATTATTTATTAATTTTAACAAATAAAAAAAGGGGAAGGTAAATTTATAAACTTTCCATAACATGAAAAACAATAGTAGCATGACTATATCTCTTGGAAATCGAGCTGCTCTAAACGAAGTGGAAGGATAAAGGCCAAAATCGTATCCAAGTTGTGCGGAATAATAGATGTAAATAAAACCAATGATACAAGCTACTAATAGGTATAATTGATAGCGCTTAATATATTGTGGTTTATATATCATGTAAGCTATTACAAACAAGAATAAATATCTAGTGCAAATCAATCTGTAAACAAACTGTGGTAATCCTAATATATTGAAAAGAACTTCAGTAAGAATATGGACAAATAATATAAAAACTCCTCCCTTTATAAAATTCTTATCTAGAAGCTTGTACATAAATGGAGTTATTACTATTATTTGAAAGAATAAGGTGGGATAATAGGCTCCCCACCCAAAGCCACCTTGCTTTATAAAACTACCTATTGGGATATTACCTGTTTTGATTGTGAAAGCAATAATTAGCAGGAATTGTATTAATAGGAAAGGCTTGAATAATCGTTTTACTTCTTTCCATGTATGTGAATGATTGATTTTTCCAATATTGGAGAATTTCTTGTATCTCATTACAATAGAAACTAAAAGAAATAGAGGTACTGCTTGCCCAACATGAAAATGTAGAAAAACAAGTTTATCCATACCAGGATAAAGTACAATCCAATGGTGAATAATCACACAGAGGATGGCTATTCCTTTTATATAGTCATACTGAAGAATTCGATGTTGTTCGCTCATGAATAATGTGGATGAATATAATGTAGCCCCTTTAATAAAAAACAGTTTTTATTGTCTATGGATTATAATGAATATGTCAAGTTTTTATTGCAGATATCATTTCCTTTACCGCTTCTTTGAGACCTAAAGTCTCAAGCACTTTTTTGGCAAATTCTTTGGAACGACCTTTTAATGAATTATCTAATTTATTACGATTGATAGATGCATAATAATTCTTGAATACAGCTGTATCAGTAAGCATTTCAGTAAAAACTTCTAAGATTACTGGTCCTTCTATATTCATATTGGTAAGTTTGTCCATACCGGACTTCAGTTCATCCATATTTGTAGCTGAATAGTAGGTAAATCCTCTATCTTCTACCCATGCTTTGGCTGATGTTTGGTGCTGTGCGGAAATGAAATTTGGTAATAAAGAAGCTGCCAAATCTGGACGTTTAGGCATATGCATAATAGCACCACCATTATTATTGTTCAACATGATTCTGAGGTTTTTACCTAGTTGTCTATTCCACAATGCATTCATGTCATAGAAAAATGTTAAATCTCCAATCATTAAGAATACGGACTTATCGGTATCAGAAGCAAAGCCAACAGCTGTAGACATACAACCGTCAATACCATCGGTTCCACGATTACAATGGATCTCAATCGATGGGTCTATATGGAATAATTGTGCCATACGTACAGAATTACTATTAGATAGATGTAAACAGCAATTCTTTGGTAGTCTGTGCATAAATTCTTTTACTGCGGCCAAATGGCTATATTCCATGTTAGGTTCTTCTATAGATTCAGATACTACTTTCCATATCTCTGAAAAATCGAAATCTTCTCTTTTTTCTTTTATCTGTTCAGCAAGCTTTTCAAAAAAGATAAACTCATCCATTTCAAATACAGTAGAAAGAGTTGTGAATGGATCCACAATCATTCCAGAAGAAGCTACATACCAATGCTCAATTTTCTTTCTTGTTCGTTTTACAAAACCTTTGAATTCTGGATTAAAAGAGTAATTAGCCCGGCATGTGATAATAAGGTCGGGAGTCATAGCTGTTATATCCTGATTATTCAATGCATTCATTATAGGGAAAGCATTTTCAATGGAATGGTTGTGATGACAGTTTGACATCTTATCAGCTAATACTATAGCATCGTATCGAGCCAAAAAATTTTCTAAAACAGTTTGTTGCATATTGTTTAATGGGAATCCTTCACCCATTACAATAATTATTTTTCTGTTTTGTAAATATTGAGATAGTTCTTTCCAATAGTTAGCTGATACAGATAAATCTATGCGTGATATTTTACGGACATTAGGAATTTGTGGCGTCGCAAAATCATCACAATGGTCTTTTATGGGAATGTTTATTTGAACAGGACCATCACCCCTATGGTGAAGTTCCAACAGTGCTTCATTTATGAGTCGATTACAAAACCATTCATCATCTGTGGCATGGATATCTGGGAGATTAGTCACCCATTTAGCAACATTGGTGTATTCTGTAGATTGATGAATCATTTGATCTTCTTGCTGGTCTAAATAACATGGAAGTCTATCTGCTGTAATAACAAGCAAAGGTAAGTGTTGGTAGTAGGCTTCAGAAATAGCAGAACAATAGTTTGCTGAAGCGGTGCCCGAAGTACAAATAATACCTACGGGTTCATTATTTTTTTGAATTAATCCTAAAGCAAAAAAAGAAGCACTTCGTTCGTCAACAACAGAATAAAGGTGAAAAAAGGGATCACATTCCATGGAAATTACGATTGGGATGTGACGGCTTCCAGGTGATACCACGAATTTACTTACTCCATGAGCTTTTAGTAAACTCAATAGTTGCAGAACATTTTTTTTAGTTGAAAACATCTTTTTATTTTTTATTATTAACATCCTTTTAAGCCTAAACTTCTTCCACCGTCAACAATAAAGTTTTGTCCAGTGATAAATGATGCTTCTTCGCTTAATAGAAAATTTACCATATGGGCAATGTCTTCAGGTGTGCCAAAAGATTGTAAAAAGTTAGTTGATTGGATATGAGAAAGTGCATCATCAGCTATTATACCACGCTGTACAATACCTGGGGTTACAACATTGACTCTAATACCGTCTTTACCCCATTCCATCGCTAATGATTGGCTCATTGAGATAATAGCTGCCTTGGTTGCTGCATATTCAGAATAACGTGCTAGACCTCGTATGCCGACTGTAGATGACATGTTTATAATACGACCACTTTTTTTCTTTTTCATGAACTTTGCAGCATATTTACAGCAAGTCATAGTGCCTATAAGATTGGTCTCTATTACATTCTTTACTACATCTATCTCCTGTTCATCAAGTCCAGCCATTTTTTCACGAGAACCTCCACCAGCCACATTGACTAGGAAATCGATAGAACCATATTTTTGTGCTACATATGTGAATAGAGATTGTATATCTGGTTCATTTAATATGTCGGCTACAAGAAAATCAATCTTTCCATAATTACTTATTTCGGTAGATACTTTTTCTAGTTTATCTTTGTTTCGACCAACCACGATAACAGTAGCTCCTTCTATAGCTAAACGACAGACTATGCTTCGACCAATAGTTCCACTTCCACCTGTTACGATAGCTACTTTATCTTTATATCTTCCTTCTTTTATAAGGTTTATGACATAGGGCTTAGTAACTCTTTCTACATATACTTTTTGAGCAAATAGCTTATGATACACTTTTTTGATAATCTTTTTGGTATTCATTGTTATCTCTTTTAATAAGAGCTGCTTTTTGAAAGGACTATTTTTGTTCAATTGAACTCTTAATGAATTAATATTTCTTATTTTTTTTATTTATCCGTTCTAAAATCATGAGTCTTTCACTTTTCTCTAATCCTACAAACATTATTGTTATAAATGTCCAAATAAATGACACGATTATATTTACTGTTGTCATCCCAAAGTTTGTTGATATAATTTGGTGCAGAATACATGGTATTAGGCTGCTAATGATTAGTACTATGAAACAAGGTACTAAAACCATTCTGATAAATCCTTTGATAGGCATTTGGGTACTTCTACTTACAAAACTAATGCGGATTATTTGTAATATAACAATTATAGCTAAATATACCCATGAACAATAATAGGGCTCATAATCTAAGTAAAATAGCAGTATGGTGAAAGGTACATGAAGAGCCCCTATAGTGGTTAGGGTGATTTGGTAAATCTTAATTTTTCCAGTAGCTCCTTGTGCAGTAGCCATTATACTAGAGTAGGAATTACATACTGATATGAGTAAAATCAGACGAACAAATATGATGGTATGTTCTGGTACTTCTTCCAGCCAGAAGTTGAGTATGGCAGGAGCTTCAATAATTAGCGGTATAGCGAATATTGAGATTAGAAAGAAAGAAAAACGGCATCCCCGATACATAAGTTTGTGCATATCTTCTAAATTTCCTGTTGCATAGTTCTTTACTATTTGCGGGTTGAGAGCCATCTGGAAATTGGAGACAAAACCGCTTACAGCACTATTCACCTGATTGGAAATGCCTTGGGCTGCATTTACAGCTGCACCGAAAAACATATTAATTACAATGGCTATACCTTGTGTATGCAGAATATAGCCTAAGTTACCAAAAATAGTCCATGAAGAAAAGCTCAACATGTTCTTTATGAGAGATTTATCTATATTTTGTTTGGAGAATGTCGCTTCTATAAATTTCCTTTTGCAATACGTGCCATAGATAATACGAATAGTGACACTTATTAGCATGATTAGGAAACCATACATAATGAGTTTATCGAACAGCAGTACTTGTATTAAATAAACAATAAGGAGTTTTAAAACCACTTCAATAATGCTGATATAGGCAAATGCCGACATCTTTTCATGTGCTACGATAGTCGCATTATAGGGCACACTAAGTACGGTTAATATAAAAGAGGCAATGGAAAACTGATATACCCAGTTTGCTACCATTATTCTATCTTCAGCTATAACCATGTGATTATTTAGGAACCACAATCCTAAAGTTTCAGCCATAAGAAGTATTACCCCTGATACTATGAAGTGAATAAGCAGACTGGTAGAGAAAACTCGTTTGAGTGCTACTGAGTCACCATGACCCATTTCAAAATTTAAGTATCGTTGGGTAGCTCCAGCCATGGCAGAGTTTAAAAAGGAAAGGACAACGACTATGCCTCCTACTACATTGTAAAGACCATAGTCCTCTACACCTAATGTGGATAGTACAACTCTGCTAGTATATAGGCTGACTATCATCATAAATAACATCCTAAAATACAGCAGCAGTGTGTTTTTGGCTATACGCTTGTTGTTTTCTGAAGTTGTGGACATGGCTATAATTGAAGTTTAGTCCTACATTTTAAAGTTCATAAAATAAGTTAGTGCATCTCATATTATGCTTAATCCCTTCTAAAAATATCCCTCGTATAAACTTTATTTCTAACCTCCTCTAAACAAGAATCATACCTATTGGCTATAATCGTATCGCTTTGTTCTTTAAATTTGTTTAAATCATTTACCACTCGACTACCAAAAAATGTACTTCCATCCTCTAATGTAGGCTCATAAATAACAGCTTTTGCACCTTTTGCTTTGATACGTTTCATAACCCCTTGAATACTACTTTGACGAAAATTATCTGAGTTACTTTTCATCGTCAGACGATATATACCTATTGTACAATTTTTCTCCTCGCATGGTTTGAAATCGCCACGACTATAATAATCATAATAGCCTGCTTGGCGAAGCACACGGTCTGCAACAAAATCCTTGCGAGTACGATTACTTTCTACTATAGCTTGAATCAAATTTTCAGGCACGTCAGAATAATTTGCCAAAAGTTGTTTAGTATCTTTAGGTAAACAATAGCCACCATAACCGAACGAAGGATTATTATAATGCGTTCCTATTCGTGGGTCAAGACATACCCCACGAATAATAGCAGCTGAATCAAGTCCTTTCATTTCTGCATATGTATCGAGTTCATTAAAATAGCTCACACGCAAAGCCAAATAGGTATTAGCAAACAATTTTACAGCTTCAGCCTCGGTAAATCCCATTAACAATGTAGCAACATCCTCTTTATTGGATGCCTCTCGTAACAAAGTAGCAAAAGTTTGTGCAATCTCTACCAGATAAGAATTGTCCATGTCTGTACCTACAATAATACGACTTGGATAAAGATTATCATAAAGAGCCTTGCTTTCCCTCAAAAATTCAGGAGAAAAAAGCAAGTTCAATTTAGGAAAACCTTTTGCCGTGTATTTATCATAAAGCGAATGGCAATAGCCTACCGGAATAGTACTTTTAATAACCATCACTGCATCAGGATTCACCTGCAACACTAAATCAATAACTTCCTCCACATGACTTGTATCAAAGTAATTTTTCACTGAATCATAATTGGTAGGAGTTGCTATTATAACAAAGTCAGCATCTTTATAAGCACTCAAAGCATCCAATGTAGCTACTAAATTCAGTTTTTTCTCTGACAAATATTTCTCTATATATTCATCATGGATAGGAGATTTTCGATTATTTATCAATTCCACTTTTTCTGACAACACATCTACAGCTACGACTTGATGATATTGACTTAACAGAACTGCCATGCTCAAACCTACATAACCAGTTCCTGCCACTGCTATTTTTACAACTTCTGCCATACAATTACCTTACAATAAATAAAAAAATATCAAAAATCCCTTACCACCCATTGCATATCATGCTCCACCATAATATGTACTAATTCCTCAAAACTCGTCTTAGTAGGATTCCATCCTAATAATGTTTTAGCCTTTGTAGGGTCTCCTAATAACTGCTCTACCTCACAGGGACGGAAATACTTAGGATCAACTTCTACTAATACTTTACCGGTTTTTATGTCAATACCTTTTTCCTCAACACCTACTCCTTCCCAGCGAAGTTCCATACCCGCTTCGCGGAAAGCCAATGTGGCAAACTCACGAACTGTATGCATCTCACCTGTGGCTATCACAAAGTCTTCCGGAGAATCGTGCTGAAGAATCATCCACATACACTCCACATAGTCACGAGCATATCCCCAATCACGACGGGCATCCAGATTACCAAGGTACAGCTTATCCTGCTGTCCTTGTGCGATGCGAGCAGCTGCAAGAGTTATCTTTCTTGTTACAAAAGTTTCACCACGACGTTCACTTTCATGATTAAAAAGTATGCCATTCACAGCAAACATACCGTAGCTCTCACGATAGTTTTTTGTTATCCAAAAGCCATACTGCTTTGCCACACCATACGGACTACGGGGATAGAAAGGAGTAGTCTCTTTTTGGGGAACTTCCTGTACTTTACCATACAGTTCGGATGTGGAAGCCTGGTAGATTTTGGTTTTATGAGTTAGCCCCAAAATACGAACAGCTTCCAACATACGGAGTGTACCTACCGCATCGGCTTCCGCCGTGTATTCGGGAACATCGAACGATACCTTGACATGACTTTGTGCTGCCAAATTGTATATTTCGTCCGGTTGTATCTGTTGAATGATGCGAATCAAAGAACTGCTATCCGTCATATCTCCATAATGTAGGTTTACCAAACGGTCTTTTTTCATATCGCGTACCCATTCATCCAAATAAAGATGCTCGATACGCCCTGTATTGAAAGAAGAAGAGCGACGGAGAATACCGTGAACTTCGTATCCCTTATCAATCAAAAACTCGGCAAGAAATGAACCGTCTTGCCCTGTAATACCTGTAATTAATGCAACTTTCTTCATTTTTTACTTTTTATTATCCTTTCCATAACCATAGCCATAGCCGTAACCATACTTCTTACCATAGCCATATTTACCATATTTGCCATACTTACCGTAGCCATAATAGTAGCCATTCTTACGCTTATCCATGTTGATACCATTAATCAGTGTGCACAAATTAGGCAATTTTTCATCATGCTTCAGTTCGTTAATCAGCTCATAATCGCTCTTATGCGTATAGTCGGCGCGGCAGACATAAACACTTAAATCTGCCACACGAGCTATCAATCGGGTATCGGTAACCATACCGATAGGAGCCGTATCAAGAATGATATAATCGAAATGCTCTTTCAATATCTCAATAGCTTGGTCGAGGGATTGGCGTGCCACCAATTCCGTAGGATTAGGCGGTATCGCTCCACCCGGCAGGATATAAAGATTGGGAGAAATGGAAGATTGCTGGCAAAGTGACAACAAATCCGTATCTCTGGGAGATGCCAAATATTGAGTAATTCCCCTTTCTTTATGAGATAGAGCAAACATACGATTTAGTCCCGGTTTACGGATGTCCATACCGACAATAACGGTTTTACGGTCCATCAAAGCAAAGCTGACAGCAAGATTTGCCGCATTGAAGCTTTTGCCTTCTCCGGGGGTAGTAGAGGTGAAAAGAATTACCTTCTGGCCTTCCTGCAACATGTACTGAATATTGGTACGCACACTACGGAATACCTCTTCCATCAGCCCGTTCTTGTTCTCATTTACTACAATGGGCTGCCCTTCCGGATATTTGATTTGGGGCACATCGCCTACTATCGTGACATTGGTGATACGCTCCACATCCGCACGTCCCTCTATTTTGAACCGAAGCAGGCGAGAAAGATAGATGCATCCAATGGGGAACGCCAAACCCAAAACCAGCGCCATCATATAGATGTTCCGGCCATTGGGGGCAACCAATCCTTTAGCCCGGGGTTCCTCGACAACACGTCCGTTATTGGCTACGGCAGCTAAAGTAATAGCATTTTCTTCGCGCTTTTGCAAAAGCATCAGGTAAAGATTCGCCTTGATTTCCTGCTGACGGGTGATACTGATAAGTTCACGTTCCTGCTGCGGGGCATTGCTGATACGTGTCTGATACTTACGTGCTTCCAAATCCAGATTGTTGCGGGTAATCTGCAATCCTTTCTCTACACTTTCCACAGTAGTGAGCACAGTGTTGCGGGTAGCGGAGATGGAAGTGTCCAGATTGATAAGCATCGGATTATTCTCATTAGAACTGCGCAACAAGCGTTTACGCTCAATGAGCATTTCATTGTATTGGGCTATCACATTAGTCAGTCCGGCATCTGTCAAACCGACATTGGCGGGGATTACTTCATACTTATTGTCCGGATTGTCAATATAGCCTCGCAAGAAATTTATCAGACGCAGCTGATTGGTGTTCTCGGCACGCTTCTGGTCGTATTCGGAACTTCCCTGCAGAGCAAGTTGTGCATCGGCACTCAGATTGGTGAGGCCGGCACGCTGCTTATAATCCGCCAGTTCGCTTTCTGTAGTGCCGAGTTCCGTATTGATAATATGGATACGCTCGTCAATGAACTGGGCGGTGCGGCTTGCCACCTGATTCTTATCATCGTTGGCATCACTATTATAGAGCGCTACCAGCATATCGAGATAGTCCATACCGCGACGGATACTGCTGTCATGGAAAGTGAGACGCACGATAGAAGTATACTCACCCGTAGGTTCCGCACTCAAACGTCCTTTATATCCATCAGCCGCTACCGACGGGGGGATAATTGTAGCGGTTAGTGTGCGAGGAGTGGATATATGAGCCACAACACTGTCCGAAGCAGCAGAGAAATTCAACGTTCCTACAGGAGTAATGAATACGGCCGGCAGTTTATCGAATGATTTGCCTATGCTTCGTTCTTCTCCTCTTACAGAATAAGTAAGCGTAGCTCCCACCTTGCCATCGGGCGTACAATCCAACTTTACCTGCAGAGCGGAAGGAAGTTTTTCCGCTTCATCGGGAGCCATCCATACCTGTACAGGCGAAGTCTTATAAAGAATATGGTCATAACCGAAATTGCCATCTTCCTTATAGCTGATGTAGAGATTCAAGGCATCCACCACCTTTCGTGCCAGTGTATATGATTGGAGTATTTCCAACTCATTATCAAAATTATTGGCCATAGAAAGCATACCCAAATCTTGCATGGAAGCCAAGGATGAGGATGCGCTGTACTTCGTTTTATCTCCCTGCTTTATCAGAACCGTGGAACTGACGCTATAAACCGGTGCTTGGTAGCGGAGATATACATAGGCTCCCGCTAAAGTGACTACAAGAAAAGCAAGGATAACAGGCCAATAAAGCAGATATTCAAAAACAATGGTTTTATAATCGACTTTTTTATCTTCGTCCTGAAGGAATTCATTAAATTGTTCTTCTTTCATCTTAATAGAATACTTATTTGACAATAACTACAATTAGAGAAGCAAGAGTAGTAGCCAAACTCAACAAACTAATCCAAATAGATGAATTATTGCTGAATGTATTGGAACGTACTTTTGCTTTAGTGGGCTTTACATAAACCACATCATTTTGCTGAAGATAATAATAAGGAGAGAGAGAGATGTCGGCTGCTGTAAGATCCAGATGAATGACATGACGTCTGCCCACAGAATCCTCACGCAGGAGCTGCACATCATCACGGACAGAAAACAGAGTCATATCTCCCGCCTGTGCCAATGCCTGGAAGATAGTGACTTTTTCATCACTGATAGTATAAGTACCCGGTTTACTCACCTCACCCAATACACTGATTTGATAGTTGGAAGTACGTACCGTAACGTTAGGGTCTTCATTGAGATAATGGCGAAGTTTCTGGCGCAGCAAAGCCTCGCATTCGCGATTGGTAAGTCCTACGACCTTAATCATGCCTAATACCGGAAAATCGATATAACCGTCATTGTCTACCAAGTAAGCTAACAGCTTTGCATCACCCAAGCCTTGATTTTGTGTAGGCTGGTCTTTCGCCTGCCCAATCTTCCGATAAAACGGAGCCGAAGCTTCGGGAGCGGAAGTACTGACCAAGATAGTCAGTTCATCCTTAGGCATAATGCGATACTCGTAAAGCATACCCTTTTGAGGCACCATCTCCAAGACTTCGTCGTCTCGAAGATACAAAGACTTTTTATAAGACGTACAAGCTGAAAATAACAGCGGGAGCAACAGTAACAGAAGAATTCTTCTAATATTCATATATTGTTTTGTTTAATGTTTCATTTGATTCGGCCTACTTACCCCAAGAGTCGTTTTATTAAACTTTTGGGTTTGGGATGCTCTGCCGAACGGCAGGCTTCCCGATATATATCTTCATAGTTCAGTTTTTCGTGTATCATACGGTAGATAAGTCCCCAATCGGGCAATCCGCCCACATTACGGTCGTCGATAAAGAGGTCGGCTTTCAGCTTACGGGAGAAGTTCTCATGGTTCTTGTTCTCTTCCGGATAGTTACTGTTGACAGCATAGAACTTCAGCCCCCGGTCGCTACAAAAACGGACAGCCTCTTCCAGCAATTTGCCCTCGCGAACGCTCCACAGAATAAGCCGGTGGCGCTCCTCGGAAAGGCGCTTCAACGTTTCGATGGCAAAAGGAATTTCGTTGCCTATAGCCGGATAGCGATGCTCGACGATAGTTCCGTCAAAATCAACAGCAATAATCATACATTCCTATTTATCTTTGAAGATATTATAGCTCAGCAAGGCAGCCTCTTGTTCGGGCTTATTGTATAAAGTAAATGTCGGGATACTTCCTGCAATCTGTGCAAGCGTACCGCTGATAACGGCAAAGCTCAAACTATCCCGCCCGATAAGGGAAGTGGAACTCAGCAGCATGCGGAAAGCCTCTATCCCGTCCATGCGAACCGCACGGTTCTCTTCGGCCTGCTCCATACGGAAAATAGTTTCCAGCCTGACACCTTCATTGATATAGCAGGAAGTCTTTCCACTCCAGGGAGAACCGAACAGCATTACTTCTCCCCCCGGCATCAGGCGCAGTATAGGTTGGTCGTCGTTCAACAAACGCGCGCCGGCTATATGTTTCAGCCATAACTGCGAGTGGGTACTCTTGCCAATGCCCGATGGTCCCACAAAAGCCACTCCCTTATCATCGATGGCTACGCAAGACGCGTGTATCAATGCTCCCCCATGAAACGCTGCGCTATAAATAAAAGAAATCATGATAAAATCATTCAGGAGCGCATAATCCTCGGAAGTTTCCGGAAGCAAATCGGTTTGTACATTTCTCCACCGGCGGTCGGTACGCAGCCAATAGGTATGAGGGCTCCCGTAAGGAGTTAACGCAATGTAGCAATAATCGGCGGTAAGCCATATACGTATTGTCCGTCCGTCCGGGTGGTGCACTGCATCCGGACCGGTTTCTTTAATGGGAAACTTGCAACCCAACTCCAACCGGCATATATGGGAACGGGAACATACGGGCATCTCCGGCAGGAGAAACGGCTTCAGGTTCTGTAATCGGTCTGCGACTTCATTGCCACACGATACCTCCATCAGCCAATCTGCTATTTGTAATATCATATAAACTTAGTATATAAAAATCAACATCAAGATACTCCGTGAAGAGACTCTTTATATTCAGCCGGAGTCATTCCATACTTCTGCTGGAAAAGCCGGTAAAACGTACGTGAACTATTGAAACCGGAATCTATGGCAACAGCCTTGATAGGTATGTCCGGTTGAGTCTGTATCAGCTTCGAAGCATATTCCAAACGCAGGCTGTTGATATAGCCGTTGAGATTGGTATTGGCGTATTGCTGAAGCAACTGCGCCACTTTATTCTTATTGATGAGTCCGAGCCTGATGAACTTCTCCCTTGAGAATTCCGGGTCGAGAAATAATTGTTCTTCAATAATAGTGCGGTTTATCCGTTCAAAGAGTTTTTTGTCCTTTGTAGAATCCGTTACTTTAGTTTCACCATCGGCTTTCGGTTCTGCACTCTTATTCTCCGGTTCCGTCTCTTGGATAACAGGTAGAGGAGTATCCAAAGTTTCTTTTAGATTCGGTTTATCCGGTGAAGAACTCCGGAGTTGCTTCTTCAAGCGATCCATCTTACGGATGATACGAATATTGTATACCGCCAAATAAATAATAATAGCCGCTTCTAACAAAGTAATGAATGTCATGGTTTCATTTCTTTAAAACAACAGTCATCAGCCAATGACTTCTATAAGATCAGGTTTCACTTCCGCAACGACAACAGCAAGAATACCTTGTATGAGTATGACAACACGTTTGCTCCTGCAGCCTCTTACCTTTACAAATACTCCCTCTACACCGTCAAACGGACCGCCCAACACACGAACCCGCGTACCTTTGGCCAAATTAATTTCTTCCGGAGTTAGATAAATTAAACGTTCATTATGCAGTCGGGATACGGAAATAAACTGCTGCATTTGTATATCCGGCACAATTATAGGAGAGTTTTTACCGGCATCCGGCATCGTGATGTATTGCAGAAACGGAACAGTTCTTTTGGTTTCCCTGATAATCCGCCGGGTGGTACGAACGAATATCAAATTGTGAACGGCGGGCACCAGTTCTCTCCTTTTCTTGTTATTCTTCTCAAATACTTTATAGCACATGGGAACAAAGTTTTCTATAGCCTGTTTATCCAACAACCGCTTTGCCTCCAGCTCCTTGCAAAAAGGAGCGCGCATAGCAAACCACACTATATTTTCTTCATCATTATTCATGTAAAGCATTTATCAAAACAAGAAAAGCGGATATACTCTTGGCTCCTCAACATCAAACTAACACTTTATATATCAATTGATTATGAGATACTTTTATTCAATACATCCGTTATACCATTTCTATACAAGAAATAGCACATGTCAATAAATTACTAATAATCAATCTTATACAAAACGTGTAGATGTATTTTGTACTATTAATAAATGATAATTCCGCATGCTTTGTACACAGAAGTCAAAGAATAAGACATAGATTGGCTAAGCAGTTATAACCCTCTTCCCGAAAATCATAAAACAGGAGTGTTTTACTTAACGCTTTCAGCTCGCCTCTGCCAGCTAAATCTCTATTAATCAATAATAATCAGCCCTATAAATTTTGTCCAAAAACCACTTACAACAAATTATCAAGCAATCTTGTTTGTTAATCTATCAAAAAATACCTTTCAATTACTCTCATCTTTATCAGAAAAGGTTTACTTTTGCCGATGAATCTGTAACGTCTCTTGTATAGAAACGATATAGATTTATACATTATATCGAACAATACGATGTATGGCCGCAAGCCTATACCAAAGCTGATAATATGCTTTGATTAGCCTGATCGATAACGGAACTTTCCAAACTGGCTAAATAAATTTGTGTTGTTTTCTCCGTAGTATGTCCCATTCCTGCACTAATAACCGAAATCGGCACATTATGATTGCGTGCCGCCGTAGCCCATGAATGGCGCGCGGTGTAGGAAGACAGCGATATATCGAGGTCAAGAATCTTGGAAATCCTCTTCAACAGCTTATTGTAATACCCCAGCGCCGTCTGATACTGGGAAAACGCTATCACCGGATCTTCCGAGGAAATGATGGGAAGAAGGTATTGCGAACGCTTCGTTTGTCCGGCATACCGGCTGATGATTTTCTGGATAAGAGGCTCAACACGGATGACAAGTTGCTGCCCGGTCTTTTTACGGGTATAGCAGATATAGCCGTTGTGTATATTCTTTTTACACAGGAACGCCATATCGACAAAAGCCATTCCCCGTGTACAATAACTGAAAAGAAACAGGTCGCGGGCCAAGGCCAATGGAGATAATGCCGGTAAACTCAACTTACACAAGTCCAGTATGTGCTGTTCGTCTATCGCCCGTTTACGGGTTTTATCCACTCCCGTATATACATTTTGAAAAGGGAAAGTTTGCTTGACCAGCCGCTTTGTAACCGCCTTATTATATACGGAACGCAAAACCCTCATATAAAATGAAGAGCTGTTACGTAAAACGCCTCTCGACCGGAGCCAGCTTTCATACCGGATAACCAGCGGCTCATCGAGCAGCCTGAAAGGAATATCCCTGCCTTCCAGAAACAGGGAAAAGCTACTGAGGGTGCGACGGTAATTCCTTGCCGTACCCAATTTATTGCTCGATTCGAGCAGTGTAATCTGTTCTTTAAAAAACGAAAGAACATTCGTACTTTTTATTCTTGCCATACTTCTACTTAATTTGTTAGTTACATAAATGTAACAAATCTCTCGAATATCGGCAAGATGAGTGAAAGTACTAATGTTGCATGGCCGTGGTTTCCGAACTCTGCTGCAAGCGCTTATGTTCTTCCAGCAGCTGCATGTTTTGTTTGGCTTTGGAAAGGAAATCTTTTACAAAAGCGTTTTCCTTAAAAATCAGGGGAGCGGTTCTCATTATATCTTCAATCTGGGGTGTCATTATAGGATACGGCAGTGTACTGCACATCATCATAAACACTCCCGGACCAAGCACATTCTCATAATTTTCAATGATGAAGTCTTTCACATAATCATTCATCTCTTTGGCTAATGTTTCTTCCTCCTTAGCCAATTGTTCGTGTACATCTTCCAAGTTGGCACCATCCAACACCATACGCGCTTCTTTTCGCTCCAGTTCTCCCATTTCAACTTCCATTGCATTACGCTTCTCTATAAACTCATACAACGCGTTGTTCAACAAGGTTCCCTTAGCCGACAGCTGTGAATTGGAAATGATTATCTCAATCCTGCCATCTTCCAGAATCAAAGGCATAATACCCTCGTCATCCATATACAGCGTCACCATCATTACCGAATCTACGGGGCCTTTCATCGAAAATAGTCCATGAACCACCTCGGACGAGTCAATTGTTACCCACTGCCCGTTTTGCAGTGTTTTAAGAAATAACATTTTACCATCGAGACTGGTTACCGAAGAATTTCCTTCAATCTTATATTTGCGACTACAAGAAGAGAAAGACACAAGTAACAACAAAAAAGGCAAGATATAGTTTACATTCATTCTAATCATGCAGGAAACGATTTATGAATTACACGCGGCAAAGGTATTAATATTCCTTATAAACCGGATAGAAAGAAAGGAATTTTCATTTGGTTTACGTATTTTTGCACAATCATAAATCATAAAACCGGAGAAATATACATGTCAACCTATGCTCCTTTCGCCAAACCTCTTTATGTAATGCTCAAACCCGTAGGGGCTGTATGCAACCTGGCATGCGATTATTGCTATTATCTGGAGAAGTCCAAACTGTATGTAAACAATCCCAAACATGTGATGAGCGATGAACTGCTGGAAAGGTTCATTGAAGAATATATCAATTCGCAAACGATGCCGCAAGTATTATTCACCTGGCATGGCGGAGAAACCCTGATGCGCCCGTTGGCCTTCTACAAAAAGGCTATGGAACTGCAAAAAAAGTACGCCAACGGCCGGACGATTGATAACTGCATACAGACAAACGGTACGTTGCTTACCGACGAATGGTGCGAGTTCTTCAAAGAGAACAATTGGCTGGTAGGCGTGTCCATCGACGGTCCGCAGGAGTTTCACGACGAGTACCGCAAAAACAGGCTTGGAAAGCCTTCTTTCGTCAAAGTGATGCAAGGCATCAACCTGCTGAAAAAACATGGGGTGGAATGGAACGCGATGGCGGTAGTGAACGACTTCAACGCCGACTATCCCCTTGAGTTCTATAATTTCTTTAAAGAGATAGGTTCCCGCTATATCCAGTTCGCTCCTATCGTAGAACGGATTACACCGCATCAAGACGGACGTCATCTGGCTTCACTGGCCGACAAGGAGAAGGCTGCCGAACTGGCTGATTTCTCCGTCAGTCCGGAACAATGGGGAAACTTCCTCTGCGCCTTGTTCGATGAATGGGTGAAACAAGATGTGGGGACTTATTATATCCAGCTCTTCGACTCCACCCTTGCCAACTGGGTGGGGGAGCAACCGGGCGTATGCTCTATGGCAAAGACCTGCGGGCATGCCGGCGTAATGGAGTTCAACGGTGATGTATATGCCTGCGACCACTTTGTATTTCCGGAATATAAATTAGGAAACATCTACCAGAAAACACTGGTTGAAATGATGTACAGCGAGCAACAGCAGGCTTTCGGACTGATGAAACAAAAATCACTCCCTACCCAGTGCCGGGAGTGCGAATGGCTGTTCGCCTGCAACGGCGAATGTCCTAAAAACCGCTTTGCACATACCGCAAACGGTGAGCCCGGACTGAACTACCTTTGTGCCGGTTACCGGAAATTCTTCAAGCATGTGGCTCCTTACATGGACTTTATGAAACAGGAATTGCTGAATCAGCGTCCGCCTGCCAATATCATGGACGCCATCCGGGAAGGAAAATTCAAATAACATATAGTAAATTAATTAATAACAATAACAAGGATGAAATTAACGAAGTATTTGATTGCGGCTATTGCCGTGCTGACAGTCTGCTCCGTACGCGCAGACGAAGGAATGTGGTTACTGCAACTCATGAAGCAGCAGAACTCCACCGACATGATGAAGAAACAGGGATTAAAACTCGAAGCCGATGATTTATATAACCCGAACGGTGTATCACTGAAAGATGCCGTCGGTATCTTTGGCGGCGGTTGTACCGGTGAAATCATCTCACCGGAAGGATTAATCCTTACCAATCACCACTGCGGTTACGGAGCAATCCAGCAACACAGCTCGGTAGAACACGATTACCTGACAGACGGTTTCTGGGCTAAAAACCGCAGTGAAGAGTTGCCTACTCCGGGATTAAAATTCCGTTTCGTACATCGTATCGTAGACATCACCGGCCTCGTAAACGAGAAAGTCAAAGCCGGAGAAGTGACGGAAGTCAATGCGCTGACAGCTCCGTTTCTCAACAAACTCGCCAAAGAAGAACTGGAAAAGAGCGATTTGAACGGCAAACCGGGTATCGAGGTAAAAGCATTGCCCTTCTATGCAGGAAATAAATTCTACCTGTTCTACTATAAGGTATATAGCGATGTACGGATGGTAGCCGCTCCCCCCTCCTCAGTAGGAAAGTTCGGCGGTGAAACAGACAACTGGATGTGGCCTCGCCATACGGGCGATTTCTCCATGTTCCGTATCTATGCCGACAAGAACGGAGAACCTGCCGAATATTCCAAGGACAACGTACCTTTGCAAACTCCTAAATATCTGCCGATTTCCATCAAAGGCCTGCAAGAGAATGACTATGCCATGATTATGGGCTTCCCCGGCAGAACCAGCCGTTACCTCACCCAATCGGAAGTGAAAGAACGCATGGAAGCAGACAACCAAGCCATGATTGACATGCGCGGCGTCCGCCTCGATGTGTTGCGCAAATATATGGATGCCAGCGATAAAACCCGTATCCAGTATGCCAATAAGTTTGCCGGAAGCAGTAACTATTGGAAGAACTCCATCGGCATGAACAAGGCAATCATCGACAACGACGTATTGGGTACCAAAGCGGAACAGGAAAAGAAATTCGCCGAATTTGCCAAAGGCAAACCTGAATACGAAGGCGTGGTAGACAAGATGGACGGTATCATCGCCAAAAGAATGCCCGTTACCCGCCAGCTCAATTACCTGTACGAAGCATTGAGCGGCGCCATTGAATTTGGCAGTCCGTACATGATTATGGACAAGATTAAAACCGCGCTGGAAGAGAAAAACGATTCACTGCTCACCGCAAGCACGGCGCAACTGGAAGAAGTATTCAACGACATCCACAACAAAGACTACGACCATGAAGTAGACCGCGCCGTAGCCAAAGCCATTTTGCCGGCTCTCGCCCAAAAGCTGAAACCGGAAGAGCTTCCCGCTTTCTATCTGACCGTTCAGAACAAATACAAAGGCGACTACAACGCTTTTATAGATGATATATACGACAACTCCATCCTCTCCAACCGTGCCAACTTTGACAAGTTCATGAAAAAGCCAACCATAAAGGCTATCGAGAAAGACCCAGCCACAGCTTATTCCCGTTCAAAAGTAGAAAAGTTAAGAGCTGTCGCCATGGAAGAAAAAGCGCTGAGTGAAGGCCTTGACCTGCTGCACAAAGCATACATCCGCGGTTTAGGTGAAATGAAGCTGCCCGTACCGTCTTATCCGGACGCTAACTTCACCATCCGTCTGACTTACGGTAACGTGAAATCATACAGCCCGCGTGATGCAGTGCACTACAATTACTATACCACCACAGACGGTATTCTTGAAAAAGAGAACCCCGAAGACCGTGAGTTCGTAGTACCTGCCAAGCTGAAAGAGCTTATCCTTAATAAAGATTTCGGACGGTATGCCATGGCGGACGGCACAATGCCCGTTTGCTTCCTGACGACCAACGATATTACCGGCGGTAACTCCGGCAGCCCGGTCATCAATGGTGAAGGCCAACTTATAGGCTGCGCGTTCGACGGCAACTGGGAATCCCTGAGCGGTGACATCAATTTCGATAACAACCTGCAACGTTGCATCGCACTGGATATCCGCTACGTACTCTTTATTCTGGAAAAACTGGGAGACTGCGGACACCTGATAAAAGAAATGAACATAGTCGAGTAACCGTTATTTTCCCGGCCACACACAATACGACTGAGGTACCCTAAGTATACGACTGAGATACCCTCAGTCGTATACTTAGGGTACCTCAGTCGTACACAGAGACTCCCCCCTCTCATAATACCTTCTAACGCACATTTATTATGAAACATTTAAGACTATCAATACTATCATTATTCCTTACATCGGGAGTTCTTTCCACCTATGCCGATGAAGGGATGTGGATGCTGACCGACCTCAAACAACAAAATGAAGTCGCCATGACGGAGCTCGGTCTGCTGATTCCTGCCGAGCAGATATACAATCCCGGCGGTATAGCCCTGAAAGATGCGGTAGTACACTTCGGTGGCGGCTGCACAGGAGAGGTTATCTCGGCAGAAGGACTGGTACTGACCAATCATCACTGCGGTTACGGAGCTATCCAGCAACACAGCAGTGTGGAGCACGACTATCTGACCGATGGTTTTTGGGCAATGTCACGCAACGAAGAACTTCCCTGTAAAGGACTTACCGTAACCTACATCGATGAGATAATGGACGTAACGGATTACGTCAACGACCAATTGCAGATAGATTCCGATCCGAACGGCACGAATTATCTGTCGCCCAAATACCTCACCATGATAGCCGACCGCTTTCTTTCCGAACAAGGCATCACACTGACATCCGGCCGTAAAGCGGAACTGAAAGCGTTCTATGGCGGAAATAAGTACTACCTGTTTCTCAAGACTACTTACAGTGACATCCGTATGGTGGGCGCTCCCCCTTCTTCCATCGGCAAATTCGGCGCCGATACGGACAATTGGATGTGGCCCCGCCACACAGGAGATTTCTCTTTGTTCCGCATCTACGCCGACAAAGACGGACAACCGGCAGCTTACAACCCGGACAATGTGCCCCTGCGGGTAAAAAAGCACCTTACTATCAGCCTTGCCGGCTATCGTGAAGGCGACTTTACATTCGTCATGGGATTCCCCGGACGCAACTGGCGCTACATGATTTCCGACGAAGTGGAAGAACGTATGCAGACCACCAACTTTATGCGCCACCACGTGCGAGATGTCCGTCAGAAAGCCCTTATGGAACAAATGCTGAAGGATGATGCCGTACGCATTCACTACGCAAGCAAGTATGCCTCATCCGCCAATTACTGGAAGAATGCCATCGGCATGAACGAAGGACTTGTACGCCTGAAAGTACTGGATACGAAACGCGCGCAACAGGAACAACTCCTCGCACGCGGTCGCGCCTTAAACGACAGTTCCTATCAGAAAGCTTTCGACCAAATACGCAGTATCGTGAAGCACCGCCGTAATGCTCTCTATCACCAGCAAGCCATTCAGGAAGCATTGATTACGGGTCTTGACTTTATGAAGATTCCGAATACCACCGCATTGGTCACAGCCTTACAGAGCAAGGACAAAGCCAGGATAAAAGCTGCTTCCGACAGCCTGCAAATTGCAGCCGATAAATATTTCGCATCCGTCCCCTTCCCCGAAGTAGAGCGGATTGTAGGAAAGAAGATGTTGCAAACCTACATGAAATATATTCCCGCCGAACAACGCATAGGTATCTTCAAGGTTATCGACAAGCGTTTCAAGGGTGATAGTGATGCCTTTATCGATGCCTGCTTCAAATATTCCATCTTCGGCAGCAAGGAAAACTTTGCCAAGTTTATCCGTAAACCTAGTTTGTATAAGCTCGGTAACGACTGGATGACATTGTTCAAGTACTCCGTTACCGACGGTCTGCTACAAACCACCATCGCCATGATGGATGCCAACCGTAACTATAACGCCGCCCATAAAGTATGGGTCAAAGGAATGATGGATATGAAACAGGAAGCCGGCACCCCCATCTACCCGGATGCCAACTCCACCCTGCGCCTGACCTACGGACGCGTATTGCCTTATAAGCCCGCCGACGGTGTGGAGTACGGCTGTTACACCACTCTGAAAGGAGCGATGGAAAAGGAAGATCCCAACAATTGGGAGTTTGTAGTTCCGGCTAAATTAAAACAATTATATCAGGCCAAGGACTTCGGACGATATGCGATGCCCGATAGAGAAATGCCCGTCTGCTTCATCGTAAATACGGACAATACGGGTGGTAATTCCGGCAGTCCGGTGTTCAATGCCAAGGGTGAATTGATAGGTACGGCTTTTGACCGTAACTATGAAGGGCTGACAGGTGACATCGCTTTCCGTCCCTCTTCACAGCGTGCAGCTTGTGTAGACATTCGTTATACTTTGTTCATCATAGACAAATATGCCGGCGCTTCGCACATTATCAAAGAGCTGACGATTAGTGATTAGTACATAGTAATGAGTAATTAGTTATTACTAATTTACAATCGGGCGTGAACAAATCTCCCGTTTATCTGTTATATACTCATAAACTATTATAAAAACAAAGATTATGGAAAAGTTTGAAGAATTAATACAATCAGAAAAACCTGTTTTGGTGGATTTCTTTGCTACCTGGTGCGGACCTTGTAAAGCCATGCATCCTGTATTGGAAGCATTGAAAAGTGAGATTGGCGACAGAGCGCGTATCGCAAAAATCGATGTAGACCAACATGAAGCATTAGCTGCAAGCTATCGTATACAGATGGTTCCGACTTTCATCCTGTTCAGAAAAGGTGAAGCCGTATGGCGTCATTCGGGTGTAATCAGCGGTAAGGAGCTTAAAGCCATTATCGAACAAAACTCATAATTAAGAAAATGAAGAAAATTATAGCTATGACTGCTCTCATCTTTTCAAGCATACTGACTTATGCCTGTACCGATGGAGCCAAACAAAAACAAGCGGAAACGCAAGAAACTACTCAAGACGGCAGCGTAATCGTAATGAACAAAGATATGTTTATCAAGGACGTATTCGATTACGAGAAATCCAAAGAGTGGAAATATAAGGGTGACAAACCTGCCATCATCGACTTGTACGCCGACTGGTGCGGACCCTGCCGAATGACGGCTCCTATCATGAAGGAACTGGCGAAAGAATATGCCGGGAAAATCGTGATATATAAAGTCAATGTGGATAAGGAGAAAGAACTGGCCGCTTTGTTCAATGCCACCAGTATTCCTTTATTTGTCTTTATTCCGATGCAGGGCGAACCTCAGTTGTTCCGCGGAGCTGCTGATAAGGCAACTTACAAGAAAGCGATTGATGAGTTTTTATTGAAGAAATAATTAGCACCAACAAGAAGTTAACTGTATTATAAGCAATAAATTAATATAATTGCTTCCTATAAGTTAACATTATCAAAAGAGCAAGTTAACATTATTATTGCGATGATGTTAACTTGCTCTTTTTTTTAGGATATACACAAAACTACTCTGTTACTTCCTCATTATCATCTTTTACCATATCTTTTCTATATTGGGAAGGGGATTTTCCAAAAGACTCCTTAAAGCATCTGCTAAAATAGAACGGATCGTTAATTCCCACCTGATAGCTGATTTCCGATATATTCTGCCTTGTTGTCAATAAGAGTTCCGCAGCTTTTTTCATACGAAGTATGCGAACATATTCATTAGGAGAGTATCCCACAAGACTTTTCATCTTACCGAAAAAGATCGTACGCCCCACCCCCAGGGAAGAAGCATAAGCCTCTAATTTGAACTCTGTATTACCCATATTTTTTTCAATAATCAGGTGAATCTTATCCATAAACGCCTTATCACGTTCAGTAGTACTGATCAAAGGTTTTGATATTCCCGGTTCTGCCACAAACTTCCGTTGAAGCTTTTCGCGTTGCTCAATCAATTTCACAACCCGTGCCAATAGATATCTCACACTGAAAGGTTTCGTTATATATGAGTCCGCACCCGCTTGAATACCTTTCAATTGGTGTTCCTCGGATGAGTAGGCCGTAAGAAGTATGACAGGAATGTGACTAATGTCAAAGCTACTCTTCAATCGTTTAGTAAACTCGATACCATCCATCTCCGGCATCATAATATCACAAATAACAAGATCCGGCTGTTCTTCCGCAAGTTTTTCCAATCCCTCAGCGCCATTTATTGCGGTAGAAACTGTAAAATACTTTCCTAACTGCATTTTTATTAATCCGCGCACATCTTCATCATCGTCTATTACCATCACTTTATATTCCTTAAAAGGCTTATCTACCGACGCTTCCAATAATTCAGCAGCTTTTTCCATCGTAAGCAAGGAATCCGTTATCAATTCTGTATTTTGCCCAGCATTACTCGTAGAAATCGTTGTGTCAATTATATCAGCCTCATCATAATTCTGGTCTGAGAAAGGTATCGTTACAGAGAAACAAGCGCCACCCCAAACAGAATTTTCGTACGTCACATTTCCTTTATGTACCTTTGCCAATTCGGACGTCAGATGCAGTCCTATTCCTGTTCCGCCGGATGTATAATGGATTTGTTCAAAGCGCACAAACAGCATCTTCTGTTTATCAGCAGGCACTCCCGGCCCGTTATCCGATACAGCTATTAATAACCGGTCCGTTGATTCTAACAGATTCAAGCTCAATAGTATTCGTCCTCCTGCCGGAGTATTCTTAAAAGCATTGGACAACAGATTATAAGCAATCTTGTCCATTTTACTCCGGTCGAGCAGCATACTTCGCTTCCCTACATTCGATTCAAAAAGATATTCTATATGCTTTTTCTCCGCAATATCATTGAATGTCAGATAAATATCATAAAAAAACTTTTCTATATCTGTACGTTCTAATTTTAATTCCATTTTATCATTCTGCAAACGGCGGAATTCCAATAATTGGTCTATTAACCGCATCAATCGATTAGAACTTTTGGACAACAACGTCAACTGTTGTCCGGCAAAAGAAGCTACCTCTTTACGATTCGACATATCCTCAATCGCTCCTTTTATAATTGTCAGCGGGGTACGGAATTCATGTGATATGTTTGTAAAGAAACGTAATTTATATTCAGTCAATTGTTTTTCCACTGCTACAGCCGTATTTAAACGATGCATTTTCAAGATAATACGTGATACGAGATAAACTATAATCAGTCCAAAAACAATATAGACCAAAATAGCTTTCCCCGATCTCCACCAAGGTGGAAGAACTACAATCTCCAACTCTGTTTCTTGCTCACTCCATACACCAAGACTATTACATCCCTTTACTTTAAAAACATATGCGCCGGAAGGTACATTGCGATAAGCTGCAACATTATTTTGAGAACTCCTGTTCCAACTTTTTTCATAACCATCCAAATAATAAGCATATTGATTTAATTCGGATGCATGGTAATTCAACATTATACATTCCAGATTAAATGAGTTCTGACCGTATTCCAATACGATTTTTCTTGTATCTACAATACTCCGGCTTAACGGTGAATCCTGAGTCCCCGGATATACAGAGTTCCCGTTTATCTGCAATCCGGTAATAAGGACTTGTGGAGCATAAGTATCAAATTTCATCTTCGACGGATTGAAAGTATATACTCCATTATAACTACCGAACATCAATTCACCATTCTTCTTTTTCCAACAAGAAAGTTCATTGAACACAACTGCACGATGGTTGTTCGAAAATTTAAAATTCTCAAACCGTTCGGTCTTCAAATTAAATCTGGAAATTCCACTTTCCGTACTTACCCAAATTTCTCCTTCATTATCTTCCAGAATCGCTTGAATTGTCTCATTCGACAAACCGTTATCTCCTCCGAAATGACGAAATTCAGACTGTTCTAAGTTTTTCTGTCTGACTAACAAATGGAGCCCGCCTCCAGTCGTACCCATCCAGATACGTCCTTGACTATCCTCATATATTACTTTTACTTCATCATGTCCTGCCAATTGTTCATTGTGGGAGTGAACATGTAAAACTATAAATTTACTCTCATCCTGAATTAACTCGTCCGGATTACAAACTACAATTCCATCATTTGTGCCACACCATATCAATCCACTTTTGTCTTGAATCATAGAACGCATCATACTGAGATGGTCGTTACCAAACGTAAATCGCCGAAAAGTGACTTCTCCCTGCCGACGTTCAGCCAATTGCAACCCACCACCAAAAGTAGCCGCCCATATACGATCTTTACTGTCACGCAATACCGTGAAAATATTATTACTTGATGAAGACTGTCTTACCAGATCATGTAACATATGTTTTTCAACCAGCCTGTCACCTTTTACCGAAAAGACAAGCATACCGCCGCCTTTTGTGCCTAACCATTTATAACCAAGCGTATCCTCTGCTATTGTAAACGGCAACCCGCCATCAATACGATGTTCATAAAGTCTGTGTAATGTTTCATCGCACACATACAAATTTCCATCTCGCGTACCGAACCAATAATTCCCAGCCTTATCTTCATAAATCAAACGGACTGCATTATCCCGTTCCATTCTTTCTTCCGGTGTTGGATAATATAAATCAAAAGAATAATTGGATAATGAAATTTTTGCTACCCCGCCCAATTCGGTCCCGACCCAAATTTCTCCGGACTCATCTTCCATCACACATAGCAGATAGTTTGTCGGAAGCTCTTTGCCGACAGTGTAATGTTGTATCTTACCTGTATTTTCATCAATTGCAAAAAGGCCATTACCAAATGTCGTAATCCAGATAATATTACGAGAATCATGATAAATTTTATAACGCTCCTGATTTATCAGTGAAAGTACATCGGCAGACATTAACTTCAAAGGTTCAAAAGTATTATCTGAGTGATGTCTCCATAAAATTCCGGTTTTGTTATAAACCCAAACATGTCCCTTATTATCAATAATAAAATTAGCTCTATACAAATCCTGTCCTTTAAAAAAAGAAGAAGCAGACAGCCATTTATTATTTTTTGTATCCCAAATATGCAGGTTCTTGTTTGTTGTCAACATCAACAAACCATCATTCAACATACAAGAATTTGCGTATGATATTTTACTCATTTGCGGTACGGGAATAACCGGCAAAAATGACGATTTTTTATTATCAAAAATCATAATGCCGTTCTCACCTACGAAATATAAATTATCGGTTTCCTGAACGCTCCAACAACTAACTCCTTTCTGTATGGAAAATGTACTATTATCGATAACTTGAAACAGTTCTTTTTCCCCGCCAATCCAAACCTTACTTTGAGAATCTTCAAAAACAAACCAAACTCTTTTCTTCGCTAAAACATCATTATCTGGTTTCCATACTTCCATTTTCCCATTTACATAACGTACCCGGCAACATCCTTTCCTTCCCCATAACCATACATCGCCATTAGATAGTATCCGAACCTGAGAATAAGCCTTCTCCGAGTCCATCGGAGCATAATCAATCATTTTTTCCAAGCGCGGATCATAACAGAATAATGTATTCGAATAAGTATTGACCCAAATAAAACCATTCTTATCTTCAACGATTCCACTGATACGACTATCCGTCGATACAGAAGAATCCTCTAATTGCGGATGGATCACCGTAAAATCCCGACCATTATAACGATTCAGCCCATTAATAGTTCCCAACCACATAAATCCACGGCTATCTTGCATCATACAACGGATTGTATTTTGTGACAATCCGTTACGATCTGTAATCGTAGTAACATCTAAGATATTAGAAGCCATACTACGAACTCCCAATAATGATATGATTAAGATAAAAATAAATTTGCGCATGTATTTTAAGATTTAAAGATATGTGCAAAATAAATAATTATTCTTTAAGTTTCCATAACATAAGAACTTTTATTAAATAAAAAATCACTCTTTCCTGACAGAAAGAAAGGCTCTCCTTAATCATTCCAAACTTCTTCCAGATCGAAACTTAAATAGAAGCCAGATACCTACGATTATGTACAGGTATTCCCGAATGGAAAGTACGTCCGCAAGCTGAACCATCGGAGCAGTGAAATGCAATTACAGCTACCGGTCTACACCAAAGGTATGTAACTTTACATACTTCTGGAAGCCATGGGACGCATCAATCTCGGGCAGGTGTATTGAACAAGCCACAGAGAACGCCTGTCACGCGAGCTTTGAACTGTAGAATATACTGACACCAAAAACATTGTTCACGTGAACCGTTTAGTGGACAAACAGTTCGACATTCAGGAATCAGTCTATTGGAGTACCACAGAATACACACATGTTGAACGGCATTCAATATCTGCCTCGAATGGAAAGTGAAATACTGAGAGGAAGTAAAAATTTCAAAGTGTATGTAAAGTCGGAAAGTTTTTAAGTTCTGACATAAAAAAGAGAGCCTGAATTTCAATCTGTTCCGGCTCTCTTATTATCATGAATATATTTATGACTTCTACATAGCAGCCCTTTGCATTATTAAATCAACGGTTAATTAGAATACAATCTTATTTGATCCAATACAACACCTTCATCAAGCGCCTTAATAGCAAGGAGATGTTTACCGTTTTTCCGAATCGGAAAAGTAACCTTTCTAATTGCTTGGTTACGCAGCACATTCATTTTCCACTCCTCGCTACGTCCTTGAGTAGCATACGAAATTATTTTTTCAACTCCATCCACAGACAGGGCAAAACGTAACTTCTCATCCTCTATCGGATGATTGGGAAGCAAACGAATATCAACTTCTATAGAATCGGACTGCCAATCCTCAAATTCAAAACTCAATGCTGTTCCTTTACGGATAGCCGCTGCTTTCCCCTCATATCCCAAACCTTCACAAGGTATAGGCTCGCCAAAAGTGTACTCCATAGCATTCCACTTATAAGTTGCAAGTCTCTCTACAAGCATTGAATCAACGGCTATTGTTTTTGCTACACGCATGAATACAGGAAGTTTTCGAGGCTGAAAATCCATGAGACCCTTCCATTTCCCATCTTCTAAAGCATTATACTGTTGAGTCAGGACGGTAATACTATCATAAGCGGCATCACTTTGCGCCCATTCAGCCTTTCCATGACGTGCTAATTGTGCCGACAAAAGTTTCCTGTTCATCTGCGTCGCTGCTTGTACCGGATATTTCACCAACTCAAAATAAGCATTTTCCCTATTAGCAGGAATCGTCCTACCGATTGCATCTACCATATCCGACAGATTGCTATATGCAATGAGGCGTTGATTAATTTCCATTTCGCTCCATGGCAGATCTTTTACTACCTTATAAACCGGCGACTTTTCTTCAACACGCGTATTTCCCATAAATTCCGGCTTGCGAATATAAGCTAAACGGTAATGTTCAAGCATAATCGGCACTAAATGACTTCCAATCTTATCACCAAATTCACGTCTCAGAAAATTATCCAAATGCGCTGTTATTCCTCCCTTTTTCACTTGCTCCATATCCCATGCCATATCCATAAAAAGCTCTATCTGATATTCTGCCGGTTTTATATCACCAACATTCAGAATCCAGATTTTCTGTATACCTCTATCATATGCCAACTTCATCTGCTGATAGAGTAGTGCCGGACTGAATGTACCCAACCAAAGGTAATCATGCGGACGTCCCCAATAGGAAACATGATAATAAACGCCGTTACCGCCTTTTCTTTCTTGTTCTACCTTGTCAGGAAAATGACGAATATAACCATAATTGTCGTCACACCACATCAGAGTTACATCTTCGGGCACTTTCAATCCTGCATTGTAAGCATAGAGTACTTCCTTGTAAGGAATAAAGACTTGCGGAACAGCCTCAATATCTTTATTCGCATACTTTCGCAACAAAGCACGCTGGTCTTTCAGCACTCGTTCCAACACAGTTTTCTGTTCTTCAGCCGTCTTTGCACCTTGCATCTGGCCATCATGTATGCCACGCATGCCAATAGTGTAGAGTATCTCCTGCTCGGCCACTTCTTTTACGCGCTCTTCCCAGAATTTATATACTGCCTCTTTATTACTCACATAATTATAATCACCCTTTCCTCGCTTAGGCCATTCACCGGCAGTACTGCATGCCATCGGTTCACAATGAGAACCACCGATATAAATACCATATTTGGCAGCCACCTCACGATTACCTTTAGTGAGGAAAAAAGGTTGTGTACATTCGTGCATAGCAGGCCAATAAGTATTAGCTCGCAGACGAAGCAGGAGTTCGAAGACACGTGCATTGGTGCGCGGACCTATTTCCCCTTTGACTGTCGTCGGTTCGTATGTATTGCCACTCCATGGCATCAATCCCCAATCTTCATCATTGATAAAGATACCTCGATACTCCACAGAAGGGAATTGAAGCATTTCATAACCCAAGGGAAGTTCAAAAGAATTCCGTTTTTTGGGGGTCACATCCGCCCACCATTCCCATGGAGAAACCCCTATCAAACGGGAAAGTTCCATGATACCGTAAGCTGTACCATGCTTGTCACTACCGACTATTAAAAGTCTGTTATCCGGTAACACCTTTAACAAGAAAGCCTGTTTCTTACCTTTCAAAACAGCAACATCGTCAATATATCGTTCCAACAAAGAACTTTTACCGGCCGTTCCGATAATGATGTTTCCCTTTTTACTCCGTTGCAGCGGAGCGGAAAAAACAGCCTGGCAGTCACGGGAAAATAAATCCAATGCGGTGTTTACAACTTGTTTCTCCGATATATCGCATGTTATAGTAACAGGAGTTCCCGAAAATAATTTGAATTGTGCCCAGCATATTTGCGATACAAAAAGAAAGAACACGCTTAATACTTGCTTTTTCATATTTCTCCAATTTATTGTTCAAAGATTACAAATCTCACAACAGCAGAAAACATCTTCATTTCTGCTTTAAATATCAAACTCATTACTTTCAATTGTGTTGATATTATTAAAAACGAATACTAATCATTCCACCGTCTGGGTCAAAATCAAATAAAAATCCATCACCTATCACCTTTTACATAAACTTTAGGTTTACTCTATTTCTTTATATTTAACTAAGAATACATCCCCTATAATTCCTGAGGATACCAATTTATCTCGAGAAGTAACAATTTCCGGATAAGCATAGGTGTAACGGCTATCTTGAGGTAAAGTCGCATCTCCAATCATTCTATTCATCAATGAATTAGTTACATATATTTCCAATTTATTATCACCTTCACGTATAAAAGGAGTTAAATCGGCCTCCCATGGTGAACACCAAATTGTTGAAACTTCTTGATTATTTATAACAACACGAGCCATTGAGCATAGTTTTGGAAAGCGAAGCCAAACCCTTTCTTTTTTATTAATATTATTTAATTGAATATTTTTTCTATAAATAGCCGTTCCTGAGTAATAGCGGATTCGCTTATCTTCATTTTGTGTCCAATCTATTAATTTAGGAAACACAACTTCGCCCGGTCCTCCCCACTGAGGATCAAAATAAACAGCCCAATCGCCCTCAATAGATTCAATATTCTCTTTTACATCTATTCTTAAAGGAATGGATACCGAACTATAATTCGAAGCAATAATAAAACCAGATTCTTCCGGACGTAACAGTAACTTTACAGCTAAACCGCTTTCACCAGGAACGGCTTCCAACCGAAACCGTTTACCTGTTGTCGGCTCCCAATATTCTGCATACCGAGCATCTGTCCTCAAAATCACAGTATCACTAAAATCACGTTTACTATGATTATTCAAGAAGTATACTTCTGCATCTTTTAATCGTCGATGAGCAAAATAAACTTTATCCTTTGGAGTGTTACCACTTTTCAAATCTATATCCGGTACAATACCTGCATGTTCCAAAGCCTCCTGTAAAGACATCCCCCAATAAACTCGCCCTTTCCCATACACATGGCAACCGGAAACCTCATCACCTTCTCCCCAAAGGGCATCCAATAAGTTTTCATATTCTTTTTCATATTTCATATCTGCCAAAGAACCAGAACCTTTTGGTCTTGGTCCGTACAATGGTACACCTTGTTCCACTAATGAAGCTATATGCTTTAAGACATCCAAGGTTATATCTCCATTACGCTGGACAACTAACATACGATAACTCATGCCATTAGGTAATACAATTTTTCCATCACAAGCTTTCATTCGAGAAAGTAATGCATCAGCTGTACAAACATCGAAATCATATCCTTCCGGAATCTCCGGCAAGCGATAAGTCAATAATTTTACCGGTGCATTATCTCCAGCAAAAACACAAAGATCAATTACAGGTATCCCTTTACGCATTAATCCGGCACATCGTGCTTGATAATCCCAAAATCCTCTGCTATCTTTCCAATACGTGTTATTACGATTTAAGCAATAATGCCTTCCTCCCCCTGTGCTTCCCGGATATTTGTCCAGCCAAGGCTGGTAAGCCGATGCACATACAACAAATTCATTTATCCCAAAAGCATAAGCATAATCAGCCAAATTTTTCATTTCAGCTAACGAGTTACTAAATTTCACATCAGTAAAAGCCTCAGCAGACGCTATGGATTTTCCATAAACATGCGCAGCAGACGAAGCCTCTTTTATATCATAACTACCATGCACATGATGCCCCCAGAATTCCCCTTGAGGCTTTTGTACCCTGCCTTTCGCCTGAAAATTATCAGCCACTAAATTTAAACCGTTTCCTGAAGCTTGTGCCGTAAAGTCAACACCAATTTCTCTACACAAACTATCTAATGTACCAAAATAGCAATCAGATACCATATCAGCAATCGTACGGCGCATGTCATACAAAAATTTATCTGTTTCTTTTACCGAACCAACTACATACCCCATCAATGCCGGAAGATACTGACGAATATCATACCCTCTGCGAGCTAAAAAATCTTTTTCATAACCAGCAGTCCAATTTTGGGAGCCCGCTTCTTGACTGTCCATAGCCAATCCTTTTAAAGGACACCCAATAGCTTCCAAAGAATCATGAATTAATTTAAAATAATTATCCCACTGTACTTTAGCAGCTATCGGTGATAGCTTATCACATTCCAATCCTTCCATATTGAAGCGCGAATGTTTTATACGCCCACCTGTAGGAACATGACAAAAGCGAAGAACCATCCATTTACCATCAGGAACATCCCATTTTAAGATACCCTCACTATTCATTTTGGAAGTTAAATCAATAATATCCTTCGGATCTATCACCTCAGTAGCACTATATATAGGAGTCCAATCCTGCTCTATATATTCAGAATAGAGCCCTGCCTTTTCTTCCCATTGGTCTATTTTAGCCATGGAGGAAAGCTGTATATTTCCTAAATACATATTAGGGCGTTTATCATTTGGTAAATGCCAATCATGCAGGTTCAACCGAAAATACCTTGCTTTAACAACCGGAAAAGAAATTGTTTTTTGATTCCAATTTCCAGAAGCTGCATTATACACAGGTTTTAAATCACACACTTTCTGATACAAAACTCCATCATCAGACGCTTCAAGTTGTCCCAAATCAGGCTGTTCAATAAACCCCTGAGCTATAAATTTTTCAGTAGGACTCCCCGGTACATTCATTGCCCCACCACGACTTTTCCCTCTTCCGCCAACTCTATAAGTTATGCTACGAGCTGTAAAATCAGTCTTAAAATCTATATTAATAAATACAGACTTACCTTCTTTTTGTGCCGGAATAACAGGAAGTTTTCCACTTGTCTGAAACATAGAAGCAACCTGAAAGTTGGAGAGGTTAGTAGACAAGAGTGGCTCTCTCGTTAGATTCGTTTCATATTTCTCTTCTGAAACAGGAAATGCCAATACAGCTACATCCCAATAGCCTAATTTACTATCCGGTTTAGGTAGAGTATCAGAAAAAAGACGATTTCCATCAACTATTGTTTCAGTAGCAATAAGACGTTGCATTCCCAATTCAGGAGTAATCCAAGGACCACCAGCCACATAGCCATTTGAAAGATGTGCCTCGAAAGATAAGCCCAGCCTTTTAGCTTCCATCGCAGAAAAACGAAGCATATCCCACCATTCCGGCGATAAAGCCGGCAAAGAGCCATCACCTTTTCCATGTACTTGATCGTAATAAACAACCCCGCCTACACCGGCCTCTTTATAGGCGGACAAATCAGCCGTAATTCCTTCACGAGTAGTTTCTGTTTCTCCATGAAACCACCAAACCTTAGTACGGGTAGAATCTTGCGGATGGACAAATTCACTCCAAGCACCTTTTTGAGTGTCTGTTACTGTATGTATATGAAAACAACTCGAAGTCAGCAGTATCTCCACAAAACAAAGACCTATTATCCATTTCCTCATCATAATCCATGCGTTAATTTGATTTCTGCAAATCAGAACCTAAATAGAATCCAGTATGAGTAGATTGATTATAGCCGACATTCTGATGTGCAGCACTCATACGATACGTATGATCATCCATCAAAGGACGAAAGCGATAATCAGTTTCGATATTCGTAGTAAATATACGCAATTCGTGAGCTCCGTCATTGTAACCGTCTCCATCACTATCACCTTCCCCAACCACATAAATCATCTCTTCTCTCCAATCTCCCCAAATATCTCCGTAGAAACAAGGAGTTTTCTTAGTACCATTAATAGGTTCGGTTCCATAGTTTTTTCCCTCAAATATACGTTTTCCGGTATTGCCGTTTACATATTCCAACACCATATTGGCATCTATGTTTTGACGATTCAGAGAACCACTCCACCAAATTCCCATATTCACAGAGTGGCTTCCTGTTCTGATTATAGGCGCTGTTTTATCCAGTAATTCCCCCTTACATGAGAACAGCTTCCCGGAAGGCCATGACGCCCATACCTCACATCCAGGAGTATCAGGGTCTATATCAGCCACCATACAGCGTCCAACATCCTCTCCGTCACCCGGAATTCCCCAAATCAACTGTCCCGTAGCTGCATCCCGGAACTCCAAACCGGCATTGCCATACGATTCAGGTTCCTCATGACAAGCCACCACTTGCAATCCCTCTAAAGAAGGATCAAACTTACCCAAGTGTAAAGCGTCTCCATGCCCTAATCCTGTTGTATACAAACCTTTACCATTATGGTCAAAAGCACATGAACCATAAATCAATTCATCTTTTCCATCATTATCAACATCACCTACCGCTAAATTATGATTTCCCTGTCCTGCATAATCCGTCCATCCCGGATACGTATCAAAATGCCAACGCTGAATTAATTTACCGGCAGCATAATCCAGTGCAGTAATCTGGAAATTATGATAATATCCACGGCACATCACAATGCTCGGAGCATTGTTGACACCTGCAAAATGTCCTACAGCCATTAAGAAACGGTCAATGCGGTTACCTATATTATCTCCCCAATAATCTGTCCAGTCTTCCTTATCCCCTCTCGGAATATAATCGGTACGTGCCAACTCCTTACCTGTCATACCATCCACTATAGATAAGAACTCGGGGCCATCCAAAACACGTCCGGTAGTCGGGTTACGATAATCCGTAATATTATCCTCATTAATATCGCCTATAATAGTTCCATCACCAAATGTAGAGCCTTCTGATGTTTTTATTGCAACCTCCGCTTTCCCATCACCATCTAAATCGTACACTATAAACGATGCATAGTGATTACCTTGCGGCACATTAATTCCGGCATCAACTCTCCATAAAAAAGCTCCGGTTGCAATGTCATACGCCTCAAATAAAGTAGAACCTTTCGATAACCCTGTCCACGTATCCGTACCACCCGGATCACGGTCATCCACTTCTCTTCTGATTACCAATTCATACTCCCCATCTCCATCCAAATCTCCGACAGCGGCATCTGCAGCGCGATAAACAAGCGTCGGGTCCGGCAAGTTCTGATTATTCAGAAAGATACTTTTATAAAAAGTTTGTGCTGTTCCCGAAGCAAACTTACAAGTGGCCAGTATATCATTGGAACCGGAAAAGCGTAACTGATATTCACTCGTTTTATCCGGTTTGAACGTTATATCCCTATAATTCGTACTGGTAATTATCGGAGCCGAATTCAATTTAATCCATTCTCCATCATCTACTTTCTTATAAAGGTCGTAAGCAGCATCTTCCGGATCATCCTTCATCCACTTCCAACTTATCAGCGCGTTCAAATCCGAGTTCTTACTATCATAACTAATCACCATTCCTCTGGTATCATTCGTAACGATAGGACGAGCCTCTTCTGAAGGCTCATCCGGATTGACAGGATTTGTAGAACCCGGAACCGTTTCATCAGAACAAGCAACCAACCAACAGGCTGCACCGAACAACAATGCTATAATTTTTTTCATAAGGTCTTATTTTAATTAATTAAATTACCAGCCCGGATTTTGAACCAGGTTCTTGTTTTTCATCAACTCCGATTGAGGCAATGGGAAAAGATACATTTTATCATCCCAAGTACGTTGTTTTTCCTCACGTCTGTAGTTATAAGTACCATTACTATTTCTGGTTATCTTCATAAATGTAACTTTCTGCAACAGCTCGCCCTCTTTCCAACGGCGTACATCCCAAAAGCGGTGTCCTTCAAAAGCCAATTCGACCATCCGTTCATTCTTATATCTTTTCCAAAACATTTCAGAATCACGTACTTCATCACGCAATTTTGGCATATTTACCCGGAAACGGACAACATCCACAGCATCACGTGCCGTCAGCGGTGTCTGATCGCCCGGCAGAGCTTGTTCTACCTCACCTGTATACCGGAAAATCGCTTCGGCATAATTCAAATAGAATTCTCCTAAACGGAAAGTAATCCATGAATGATATTTCTTATTCGAACTTGACGCAGTCAAATTAATAGAAGCATCACAATACTTTTTTAAATAATAACCGGTAGGAGTAGCGCCTGATAGAGGTTCACCATTCACACCTCCATAATAGATTTGGAGCGGGGTTTTATTATAAGAAGGCCATTTTTCATCTCCATTCCTTGCTATTGTCAGAGCAAAACGAGGATCACGGTCGGCATACGGATCGCTTCCCGGTTCTTCAGAATAGTTACTGCCCTCTTCGTTCCACAGTTTTCCGGTAGACTGCATTTCATAAGCATCTACCAATGTTTGTGTTGGGCAGTTACCGCCTTTACCACCTTCAACCCCTATCGGGAAATTATACCCCTCTAAAGAATTACTTTCTTTTTGCGAACGACACATAAAAATCATTTCTTTACTCTGATAATTATCTGCTCCCCAAAGTTGATCATAACGACCTAATTTATAGCCATATTTCGCACAAGAGTCGATAACAGCCTTATTCGCTTCAGCAGCTTTCAACCATAAATCCGAGTTTTGTTCAGGATTAAACAACGGACTTGCAGCATACAATGCTGTACGCGCTTTCAAAGCCAATACCGCCAATCGATTGGCGCGTCCTGTTTCAGGTTTTTCATCAGGTATTGCATAAGCTCCTAACTTTGTATAATCTGCCGGAATTTTATCAACAATCGCATCACACTCATCTTCTATAAAACGAAAGACTTCCTGCACCGGAGTCCGCTTCAAAGTATTCACCTCGTCTGTAGAAGGAACTTTTGTCAGCAAAGGCACATCACCATATTGACGAGCCAAATTAAAATAGAAATACGCACGCAGGAAACGCACTTCGTTTTCATAATTATTATACCTGAACATTTGCGCTTCATAATCAGAATTCAAACGCAATTCAGGAAAAGTCAATCCCAAAAACTCTTCCAGATACATATTACACTGCTGGATAGCTGTGTAATTCTTCGACCATGCAGACGATATCGTGTTACTTGCACTCCAAGCGCCATTATAAAAATCGTGTATAGAACTGGATGTCCACGCATATTCCGCTTCATCACAAGCAGAAGCCAACATAGCTCCTCCATAGTTTCCCCAGTCAGCATCTAATTGCGCATAAATATTTGTAACCAATCCACCTACATTTTTGTAGTTCTCGGTAATAAAGTTCTTGTCATCATTGGAATACTCATGATAGTCCAGCTGATCCTGACAAGATGCCAAACATCCCCAACCAATCATGCTCCCTATAAATAAATGTTTCAGTCTCATATCTATTTATATTATTTTTATTACTTAAAATCCAATTGTCAACCCGGCAACAACACTACGTGTCAACGGATTCTTCACACCATAAGATTCAGGATCCGCAATTTTAATATGGTCAAAACATAACAAGTCATTTCCACGAACATAAACACGCACATTATTCATAATCTTCGTACGCTTCAACCACCGTTCCGGAAAATTATAATAGATTTCGACATTACGCAGCTTCAAGAATGAACGGTCGGCCAACCATAGGGTATTTGTTTGAAAATTATTATTGTTACTTTGTGTAGTCAATCTCGGATATTTGGCATCCAAATTTTCCGGCGTCCACCTATTATCGTAATAATGCTGAGATATCGTCACATCATTGATCAACGGCCAATACAAGCTCTGCGTATTCAATACTGCAGAATAATGTCCTGTTCCCTGGAACATAGCACTGAATCCCAAGCCTTTCCATTCGGCACCCAAATTAAATGAATAATAAATTTCAGGGGCAGTAGTATTATATCCTATAGCCATCTTGTCATTAGCATCAATCTTCTTATCACCATTTACGTCCCGATACTTGATATCACCAGGTTTTACTGTATTAAAAGTTTGCACCGGGCTACTATCTATATCTTCCTGGTCTTTAAAAAATCCAATGGCTTCCAATCCCATAGTCTGTTTCAGTGGCAGACCTGTCGTTACCAGATTATCATATAAACGCGGCTCTTCATATTGCTCTACAACTTTATTTTTTGCCAAAGAGAAATTTGCACCGATATTGAAAGTTATTTCTCCAATCCTCTTCAAATAATTTGCACCGAACTCTACTCCCCAACTGTCTACGATACCACCATTTTCATAAGGCGTATCAAAGCCTATAACATCTGAATATTTTCCGTCTGTACCGACCCAAATATCACTTCTGCGCTGATAATACCCGTCAAGCGTAAAATCCAATCCGCCAAAAAGTGTCGCATCGATACCTGCATTATATTTATAAGCTTTTTCATGAGTAGAATTAAGCGCAGCTAATTTACTAAGTTTCCAACTACCGAAACCATAATCATAGCTACTGTCAAAACGGTATGTGCTCCCCCCCACATAAATTTCCTGCCAATAAGCCTCTTCCGGAATATTATCAATATTGATAATACCGGCCGAAGCTCTTAACTTCAGGAAATTGACAAAGGATAAATTTTCCATGAATTTCTCTTTAGAAATTATCCATGCCAAAGAGAATGTTGGAGAAAAAGCCCATTTATGTCCCGGCGCCAATTTATTAGAGGAAGAAATCGCCATGCTTAAATCTGCGAAATACCGTCCTTTATAGCCATAATGCGTATAAGAAGTAAAGTTTTCACGAAACCATGTGTTATCTATACCATTAATATTACGATATTCATGGTTCCATTTTAATTGTGTATAAACGGAATGTATGTCCGATACATATTGATAGTCCAATCCTACTGAAGCATTAAAGTTACGTTTCCATGCAGAAAGTTCCGAACCATCTCCCATAGGGCTTTCCGTACCGGCTACAGACTGTGAAACAGAAACCGGCGCACCGCTTTTCCACACTATATTATCACTCCCATAACGATATGTTTTCGAATGGTTTTCCACATATGAAGCCCAATTATCATAAGCCAATTGGAGACTGGCGCCCAATCCGGGAAGGATAGAGGAGAGATTTTGCTTCAAAGTCATATCTGCATACAAAGAGCGGTTATGTCCTTTGGTATATGCGGCATCCTGTGATTGAGCTACCGGATTCAATGTTCCGTTCCATGTCGCATTTCCACCCCAAAGTCCATTTTCCGTTTTTACTGGAAAAGCTGTCGCAGGCAGGCTATAAATCATAGACCAAAGATCTGCTGAATCTCCCGGTTTGCTGGATTCAGCCAACGTACCTAACAAATTTAATGTCATTTTCGTGGTAGACGTCAGATCCATATCCAAATTTGTACGCAGATTAGCTTTTGAATATTTATTCTGAGTGGAGTATCCGTCATTCACATTGGTATTTGCCACGAAACCTTTATCCGTTACCAAATTCAATAATGTATAATAACGGAACTTGGCCCCCCCGCCACGAAAACTTATATTATATAAATTGGTTGCAGCCGTACTTTTGAAAACTTCATCAACCCAGTTTACATTCGGATAATAGTACGGGTATTCTCCGCTTTTAAAAGCCTCCAACTCCAATTCATGATAACGTGGTTTCCGTACACCATCATTTGCCAAAGCCTCATTCACTGCTAAAGCATAGGTATAACCGTCTACAAATTCAGGACGACGTGCTTCCCAATTTATTACATGGTCGTAAGAGAACTTTATTTCACGCGAATTGTATTTACCTCTCTTGGTTATGATATTAATCACGCCATTCGCTCCTTTATATCCATATAATGCAACAGCAGCCGCATCTTTCAATATTTGTACGGATTCAACTTCTTCCGAAGTCACCAATGAAATATCACGTTCTATCCCATCAACCAACATCAACGGAGTATTACTCGATAATGTTTGCAGCCCACGGATATAGAATGTAGGTTCTTGAGAAGAATAGCTACCGGAGTTTTGTAAAGTCGTCAATCCCAATCCGTATCCAAATAATGAATTCGTTACGTTTTTCGCACTCCGTTTGGTTAAGTCCTCTCCGGACACGATTGATATTGAAGCAGTAGACTCCCATACATCTTGCTCAATACCGGCTATATTGACAGTCTTTGATTTACCTGCTTCTTGAGCATATCCGCAGATGCTTAAAGATGCAAATAAAGTCATCACCAATATTTTTTTATTTTTCATATTCCTGTTCTTTTCAATTATTATTAGAATAGTATCCCATTTTTACCAGCCCGGATTCTGTTCCAGTCCATACCTCTTATTAACTTCAGCCTGAGGGAAAGGAGACAGATACCATTTAGGATCAAAACCATTTTTCCACCAGTAACGGGCTACATTTGTTAAGTCAAACTTTACATAATCAAAATGAGTAGGCTGCTTTACTCCGTTTGCCCTGTCACCGCCATACCAAGGCGTTTCTATACGGTCGCCATTCGAATTGAGACGATAGATACGCAATCCATGTAAAGGCTGCTCAAAACGATTCTTCAGCTTATAGCGGATCAGGTCAAAAAAGCGTGCATCTTCCAATCCAAGCTCACACACACGTTCACGGAGAATTTCCTGTAACAGGGCATCTTTATCCGAAGTCAGATTCTTATCAGGATTACATTCGGCCAAACCTTTCATGCCAACACGTTTACGAACATCATCTATTAAAGCTATGGCATCTATATAGCTACCGTTTGTCTGCACCACTGCTTCTGCATAAATTAAATAAATTTCAGATAAACGCAGATAAGCCCAAAGAGCATATTGGTTTTTATAGTCGGTACCCATATAGAATTTATTATTAGCGTAACCTGATGCAAATTGTCCGTCTTCAACAGCAGGAGCCGTTTTTGCATCTGTTCCTCCGACCCATAATTCATAACTTGTTCCCGACATATTTCCCGTAGTCCAATCCAGCTGTTTCTGCATACCGTTGACAACAACCGTCTCGTATAACCGCGGGTCACGGGTCAAGTCGATACCGGATTCAACAGTCCCTTTAGAAAACATTTCATCCAGCTTACCCTCTTGCTCTGTTTGGTTCCAATCAAAAGGTTTTCCGTCTTTCCAAGGAAACATTTCCACATATTCCTGAGTCGGAGTATAGGACAACCGACCATTATCCTGCCAAGCCCACCAATTATATTTACTACCAACCCTGGAAGTCACACGAGTGGAATGAATCATCTCTAAACTTCCTTGTGTTGAATAGGCCTTACGAAATGCCAGACGATAATCTTCCGGACGACTACCGGCAGCCTGTTCCAAAGCATAATATCCGCCTTTCTGCCATTCCGCAAAGAATTCCTGACAAGCTTCCAAACATTTTGTCCATAGTTCCGGTTTATAACCGCCATACCAAACAGCCAAGCTCGTTGCTCCCGGATAATAAGCTTCCGTATCGTTAAACAGAGGTGATGCCGCAAAACACCAAACCTTACATTTCATACCGATGGCTCCGGCTTTTGTCCAACGTCCGGTTTCATTTTGTGCATCAGCACCGGTATAGGCCCATGGCAAATCATCTTTAGCCTCATCCAGTAATCCAATAATGAAATCTACGGTTTCTTCCACACTTGCACGAGGCATCTCATAGTAGCCTTCCAATCCCGTGAATGAAGCCTTGATAATAGGTAAACCGCCATAATGACGGAACATATCAAAATAACGTGTCGCAATCAAGCATTTAGCCTCCGCCACCATTCTTTTCTTTTCATTTTCCGACAAATCAGGTACGTTATCTATATTCTCTATCAAAATCCATCCTGAACGTACAGCCTCCCACACATTATTCTTTAAATAATCGAATTTTTCCTGATGAGCATCATAGTTAGCGGAATGCGAACCTGCATAATATACCTTAGTTAATGAGCTATTTGCCCAATGATTATGCCAGCAATCGGACAATACATCAAACTTCCCGGTATAAGTATCATTAGGATAAGGTACCTGCTTGAAATCATTATGATAAGGTAATCCGTAATATTGCAGCGCATAAATTCCAGTCAAAAACTGACGGGTATATTTGGCACTATTAAAAACAGTGTCTTTTGTCTGTTGTCCGCCGGGAGCTTTCTCCAAAAATGAGTTGCCGAATTTTAATTCATCCACACAAGACGAAAAAGGAACCGCTAACATTAATCCTGCTACAACAGGAGCTATTATTCTATTTCTTATTTTCATTTTTCTTTGTTTTAACCGGTTAAAATCCTAATTTCAAACTCAATGAATAAGTTTTAGTCAACGGATAAGTCGGTGCACCCGAAACTTTTGATTCCGGATCTCCCCATTTGAATCCTGTAATCGTAAGCAAATTATAACCGCTAAGGGTCAACTGGCACGTATTCATCTTCAGCTTCTTCATAAAAGGAAACTTAAAGTTATAAGCTACTTGCAAGGTTTTCAATCGTAGATAGCTGGAGTTTGCTTCAAACAACTCAGAATCAGCATAGTTATTTGAGCTGTTGGCCCATGTAGCACGCGGATAAGCCGCACTTTGAGAAGGATTATCAGTTGTCCAAGTATTCTGATATTGATACAGAAGTAATCCGCCGGTTGTATTATCTTTATTACTCTTGAAAGGAGTGCGGAAGCCTTCACCCAACAAACGACTTACATTCCACGCTCCGGTCCATTGCATACTTACATCGAAGTTTTTCCAACTAAAACCCATATTCAATCCGGCAATATATTCCGGATCATCCGTATAGCCAAGTGTACGAGTCATATCATTGGCATCAATTACTCCGTTTCCATCTAAGTCAACATACACGCAATCTCCCGGTTGCAAATCGACATTGTGATCCGGGAAAGGTTTACCAAACGTCTGTTCGTATAAGGCCGGAGTTCCCTCATCATAATAACGCCAGAATTGATACAATTTACGCGCTCCGATCCGATGCCCCTTTTCATACTGATAGTCATTATTCATCGGAGCTTCTTTCTTTTCAATAATCTTATTCTCATTATTTGAGAGATTCACTCCCACATAATAACGGAAGTCATCACCAATACGGTCATTCCATTTCAGAGCCAATTCCCAACCCCAACTATCTACACGTCCCATATTAGCATATGGGGTCAGAAATCCAAGAACGCCGGGTGCGGTATAATCACGCAATAAAATATCTTTTCGTTTTTCTTTATAATAATCTATACTTACATTCAAGCGTTCGTCAAGCAACGTAAAATCTACACCATAATTTTGTTTAAACGCCTTTTCCCAAGTCACTTCCGGGTTATGTTTTTCTTTTTCATAAGCGCCCCAGATTATGGTCGGATTATTGATTCCAAAATAATACCCATGTCCAAATTTACCTCCACCGACTTCACTATTATTATCCACTTGATAAGGATCCGATGTATATAGGAAACGGGAACCACCTACTTTATCATTACCGACAAGTCCCATAGAAACACGGAACTTCATATAATTGATAACCGACTTTATAGGTGTCCAAAATTTTTCTTCACTGATAACCCAGCCAATTGAACCGGCAGGAAAAGTTCCAAACCGTTTTCCCGGAGCAAAGTTTTCCGAACCATTATGTCCGACATTAAATTCAGCCATATAGCGGGTATTCCAATCATAGGTAACACGACCAACCAGCCCTACATATCCGCTTGGGATATCCGAATAGGTAGACGGATAATAGGTTTTGGACTGATTGTATAATAACAAAGCCCCTACGTGATGCTTTCCGAAAGAACGATCATAATTTAATCCGGCTTCCATATACCAGTTACGGCCTTTGCTTGGTTTCTCGGAGAAGCTTAAACGAGAAGCGTCTCCTGTTTTACGATAATCCAATGTACCGTCTGCCAAGACCCAAGGAGTATAAGTAGCAATAGACGCTTCTCCGTTCTTTTGAATGGTAAAATTACTGTTATAAGACCCTTTTACCTTGAAAGAAAGTCCCTTAGTCAACATATCCAGTTTTTGTTCCAGAATAATATCAGCACTCAATTTATTCTTACTGATAGTCTGATAACCTCTTTCCACATAAGCCATTCCCGACTCCCCTGTGAAAGGCAACGTCATATCACCATAATCCGTAGCTGTTTTCACTAATTTTCCATTGACAAATCCGGGACTGGAAAAAGGTGTTGAGGTGTACAAAGACTGTACCAAGCCGGAACTGTCTCCACCACTAAACGGACGATTCAAATTATCAATACTGCCTGACATATTAAATGACAAAGTGGTTGTCTTTGTTACATCTATATCTAAGTTGGAACGATAATTGAAACGTTTATACTGAAATGTTAAATCATAAGGCATATCGAATTGCTTGAACAATCCACCTTGTGTATAGGCACCAGCTGAAACGAAATAACGAACATTACTTGTTCCTCCCGTAATATTAATATTATGTTGGCTTTGTAAAGTTGCATCTTTAAGGCAGTAATCCACCCAGTCTATATCCGGAAAGCGAATCGGGTCGGAATGTTCTTTAAACACCTTCATTATTTCATCAGAGAACATAGGCTCAGCATTCGGATTATCATTTTTCTGCATCTGATTATAGAAATCGGCATACTGATAAGAGTTAGCCTTTTTAGCGGTTTTCGTCGGCATCAAAACACTGGCAGAAGTAGAGAATGATATTTTAGCTTTACCTTCCTGACCACGTTTAGTCGTTATCAAAACTACTCCATTAGCACCACGTACACCGAATACAGCCGTTGCTGAAGCATCTTTTAATACAGTGATGCTTTCAATTTCATTCGGGTCTATCTCATTAAAGCTACGCTCTACACCATCCACTTGAATCAAAGGAGCTGAATTATTCCACGTTCCTTGACCACGGACAAAAATTTCCGCCGCATCCGAACCCGGTTCACCTGAATATTGTACAGTAGTAATACCGGTAAGTTGTCCGGACAAGACATTCGTAACCGAGCCCGTAGGAGTTTTCAGTAACTCACCACCCTTGATACCCGAAACGGCTCCGGTAACCGTAACTTTCTTTTGGGCACCGTAGGCTACGACCTGTACTTCAGCCAACATATTGGAATCGTCTTCTAAAACAACATCCAATGTATTATTTTTCACGGTAACGTTTTTTGTTTCATAACCGATAAACGATATTTTCAGTTTGGTTCCTGCCGGAACAGAAATTTGAAAATGTCCGTCAATATCTGTAATGGTTCCTTTGGTACCGCCATCCACCATTACATTAGCGCCTATTACAGGCTCTCCCTGACTATCACGTACAGTTCCTTTCACGTTTATCACTTGCTGTGCAACAGTTTGAACTGATGGAGATGCTTGTAATTCCTCCATCGGTACAAAACCGACAGCAAGCCCTAACAAAAGTACATATTGTGAGAATCGTTTAGAGCCGTACCATTTTGGTATATACTTATTGCTCATTCTGTATTTATTTTAAGTATTTCATAAAAAAGATTATTTCTTTAATCGCAAACGAAGCCGTTAGAAATTCAGCTTTAAGACAAGGCCGATTCAGCCATCAAGGACCATTCCATTTTTGTTTTTCATATTTGTATATTATCCAGTTAAACAACTTATAGCAATGCTTGTAACGGGAGCAAATATAGTGAATGTGTATTTGTACGGTATTCACCATTGTACAAATACATAGATTTTAATTCAATCAATCATTTTTAGAAAGCAAGGGAAAAGCGGAAGTAACCCAAACCATCTTTAGTATTATTTGATTTACCAGATTTCTTGTTACAAACTGCAACAAACTTTCCGTCCTCTATTACTGCGCCTGTAATAAGTCCTCTTCCTCTAGTAGTCGAACTCCAATATCCATTATACCCCTCCTCAGAAGAAGCTGCTGTTTCATTCCATAGTGTCCCCCTACCTACTTTCTCAAAAGAAGAGTCTAATTTTTCCTTGTTATTATATATAACATTAAGTTCTCCTATTGAAGGTAAATACCAATTTGTTGTAACTGATGGAGCAACATACTTTTCCAAAAAGGCCAGCATATTCGGGTCACTGTTTTCATCTAAACTCATTCCCCATTTGGCAGTATCTCCCTGTTTGTTATCTGCAAATAACTGATAAATAACAGTATTATTATATCCTAAAACATATGGTGGTACATAGGATGAACCAGTAGTTGTCCAAATATAATTTACATCTACAGAAAATTCCTTAGCTAATGCTGGAAAATCTGTTTTTGAGTTGGCACTGAATCGAACAGCTCCATCTGTTGATGGTTCTAATGCATAGACTAAACCGTGTACACAATTGGGATATCTTTTCAGTAAAATATCTTGTTCTTTAGTTACAGGTATTACATTACCTTTATAATCCGTAAATTCTTCATACATTGCAGTAGGTTGAGGGTTCCCCACATAGTACACAATTCCTATGCAATTATTAGGAACAGCTTCCTCACCACTTACAATAGTACCATCTGCACAATAAAAATCACCAATTTTTAATTCATGGCTTTTAAACTGTTTTCCATCATCCAATAAGAATCTTTTATAATTACCTTCACCTATTGAAATTGTAATATTATATTGTCTTTCTCCTTGTACTCCTATTAACATCTTCCTATCATTCGGTTTCACAATCATACGATAAGTTCCATCCTCAGCTTTATAAGGCTGAATTTTATTACTTTCATCAATAGATGAAACATAAAAATTCATATCTCCCGCTTCCTTTACAACATAAGGAATTATATTCAAAGCTGGATCTGTAAAAACATATTCTATTTCAGGAGCAATCATAACGCTTAATGCCATACAATGCTTAAGTTCCAATTGTAAAGAATATTGCCCACTCGTTTCAAGTTGTATCGTAGTAGCTTCAGAGATCATCAAATCTGCTCCGGCAAAATTATCTTTAGTAGACTGGTCTGTATTCACTTCCCAATCAGAAACCATATTACCAAATACATCAGCTTCATTTAGATTAATAGTCATTCCATCTTTATATGGAAAGTAAGCATAAAAAATCACGCCTTCCATATCATCGTCATATCGCAAAGACGGAGCAACCCATGTAGCTGCTTCTCCTGAATACACCACTGCAAAATTATTAATATCATCTACTAATTGTCCGTTTTTCACTGCAAAAAGGCCAATGCGATCTCCATCTTCAAAGATTGTATTATAATCCAAATCTGTTTCAGCACGGGAAATTGCATTTTTATCACTATCTGCCATTCCAGCATCCTTAACACTAATAATCATATTCCCATTAGTTATCATACCAACCTCTTCTTCTTGCGAGCAACTATTTCCAGCTAACATAAGGGTTAAAAAGCTGGCAAATGACAAGTATTTATAGAATTTCATAATGCTTCATTTTTTATTTTAGTAAAACTTTCTTCAAGCTCTCTCTCAAATTTCTTACAACTGGGTCGCTCCTATATTCTGATCTTCCTCATGCTCCCATGAAGTACCATCTTTTTTGACGGTTACAGAAATTCCCGGTTTGCCTACTATCACATAATAAATATTCTGATGAGCACCTTTTAACAGACCATTATTATTTTGAGGAGTATACTGATAAGTTTTATTAGATGTTTCTATTTCGATAAATGGAACTCCTTCCACAAGTTGAGGAATCAATAAAGCCTCATAAGAAGCTAAATATCCAAATTCAGTATCCGCTATTCGTTTCGGAGTAATCTGTTGTACATCATCTGCATCTGATTTTTTTTCTAATTTACCATTCGAGATTACACCCTCAAGCACTACATTATTAATTTTCAAAGTAGCTCCTTCAAGTTCTGCATCCGTTTCACCATCACCTTGCAAATGAACAATCACTTTGGCTGTTTGATGAATGAAAGGCAAAGTACGATTTCCTTGAAATGAAACATCCGCATTACACATTAATAAGTCTGATTTTTGAAAACCGTCTCCCGTCTGATTACTCTGTACATTCCAACTTGTTATAGGAGAGTTATCGGCTGTTGCCGGATACCACGCTGTAACAGGTTGCGCTTCTGTTGCAGAAGCCCAGTAGAGTGCACTGTTCTCATCGGTAGGAAGCATTTCTCCTGTGGCATTTACAATGGTATATCCAACCGTCTTATTGCCGTCACTCACAGAAACTTTTTCTGTTCCATCGCCGGTCCAAATGTTATCAGCAGAAGCACGTGTCAATCCTTCCCATCCTACTACAGCGGTAAATTCCATCGGAAAATCCGTAGTACTGTATTTGTTCACTTCATTGTCATTATCACAGGATGCCAAGAAAGCCATTCCGCATAGACATAAAGTCCATATTTTTTGTTTTTTCATAATATCTATATCCTATTTCTTTATTAAAATCCATTTTAATTACCAGCAGCATCATCTTTGGCTATGCCAAAATGCGAATCCCCATCCTCTACAGTCCAATCTTCAATAGTGGCAGGACTGATTGTCATGGTTTGGGGAGCAATTGTGACATTAAATGTATAGACACTGCCGGATGCCATTTTCGTCTCTTTTTCAAAAACCGCAGCGTATGTTTTTCCATTCATCGTTACTTCCAATATGGAAGCTGAAGTAAGTGTTTGAGGAAATAATATTAAAGGAGAAATCATTTCATCCGCTTTCGCTAACTGCATGGATATATTACCTATGCTTTCTCCAGTGGAAATATCACCGGAGGAGGTATCAAAAGTACCGTCTAACGTAAGATTCTTTAAAGTATAACTAAGATTATTCATCTGCACACCACTGTCTGTTTTGAATGTAAGAAGCAAAAGAGCCATTTTGTGAGAAAATAAAAACTCTACTTTCGTATTTTGTTGTGAGCCTCCACCTTCTGCATACAAAAAGTCAATAGAGGGTTGCATATCAACCGTTTGCTTGTCTTCAGTAGTCGTGGCAGAAATTACTCCCGGAAGTTTTCCCCTTTCACCGGTATAAGGAGCATAAGCGGTCATAGTCATTGTATAAGGCCCTTTAAAATAAATATTATGGTCTTCACCTTCTTTACTAACAACCAGAAATGCGTCTTCCCCGGCATCATAAGCATACTTGACATTACGGTCGTCGGTCACAACATAAGAAAGATCTGAAATTCCGGCAGCTGTTGTCACTCCAATAACTGCATCATCCTTCCATACGGTTTTAGCTATTTCAACTTTCGTTGTTTCCAGTGGAACATAACCTTTAATTGTCCCATGAATATCTGCCGGATAATCCAACGAGTTTGCCTCCACAGCCTCATTCTCATTACTACATGCAGCCAAAGTCATTAAAGCAATAGCCGTCCATAAGCACATGTTTTTCATAATTCATTTATTTAATATATAATCTTTATTTTTCTTGTCGCAAAAATAAAAAATACCTAAAAACAAAATATTCACTACCGTACATTTACCTGCACTCTAATTCAGAGTGAAGAAAAAAAACCTCGCATTTGCAACCCAACTCACTGAGAATCTTACACTAAACTTAAAAGGGTTGAAAAACAAACACGAGGTATTCCGGAAGTAAACCAAAGGAGAAGCAGGTATCAGTTTACTTACCTAAGTAAAACCAAACGCTATTATCTGTTACCAATTTATTTCCATTCTTACCTTCAACGCGAACCGTATTTCTTCCTTCTGTCAATTGAACATCTTTCCAAACCGCACGTTTAAGTTCATCCGGCTTCATTGTCCCAACTTTCTTATCATTCAAGTAAAGAGTAACTTCCCGCAGATTCGTGTAGACTTTAATGTCTGTCACTGCATTAGTGCGCTTTATAAAACGTCGGCTTGTAATATAAACCATTGGTTCAGGATTCCAATTCGCTTTATAAAAATAGAAAGCGTCTTTCTTGGTCTTGCGGTCACGTGTAATCAACCCTTTGTCATTATATCCTTCCACTTCCCCTTCCATGCGCATATATGAAGGAAAATCTGCAAAAACCCAAATAAATTTAGACCACAAGAAAGGACGCTTTACAAATGCTTCCCAGTTTCCTTCATGACAATAAGCCTGCGCTTCCTCTGGATGAAAACGTCCATCGGCACGGTCTTCCATAAGTAAAGGCCACTGATGCTGATTGATACTGGCTCCTGCACCATACTCCGAAACTCCAACAGGAACACCGTTAGCCGACTTATAACAATCATCAAAAAACTTAGAAACTGATGGAGCCGCATCTTTATACCAACCAAAATATTTATTCCAGGCAATCAAATCGGATGCGCCCAAATAATAAGACTGGTCTACACAAGTAGCTAAAGCCGTTGGACGGGAAGAGTCGAGCGATTTATACATACCATTCAGCTCTTTTATAAAAGGTATAGGATTATCGTATTCCTCAAATTTCTTACCGTCACTAACCAAAATCTCATTGCAAATACCCCAAAAACAGATAGAAGGGTGGTTAAACTTCTGATAAACAAGTTCTTTTAATGTTTGACGCGCATTATTTTTATAACCTTCCGTTGCAACATATCCCGTATAAGACTGACCGCCAGGACCACACATCGGAATTTCCGTCCATAGTACAATACCATTCTCATCTGATAAATCATACATAGGTTCCGCATGTGGATAATGAGCCAAACGCATAGCCGTAGCACCAACTTCTTTTATCAATTCCATATCCATCCGATAATCTTCCGGCAACAAAGCGCTTCCCTTTCCCACTACATCCTCGTGGCGACAAAACCCATAAAGATTCAAATATTTTCCATTCAAGAAAAACCCTTTGTCAGGATCCACCTTAAAATAACGAAAGCCTGTACGCTGTACTACTTTATCTTTTAAAATAGTACCATCATAAAGTTCTACTACTACATTATATAAATAAGGATTCTTTTTACCATCCCAAAGCTGTGGTCTATCTATTTTAAGTGGCTGATTTACCACAGAATCTACAATTTGCATTTCTTTACTAATAACCTCTTTTCCATTGGCATCGGTTATAGTAGTCTTCAATTTCAGCCCAGATTTCTTGTTTTTTAAAGACAATAAGGTCTCTACCCGTATCTCAGCCTGACTATCCGAAATATTTTCTTGATGAATAAATACTCCCGGAGATGCATAAAAGGCCGGATTAATACAATTTTCCTCTGTCACAATCAGATGGCAAGGACGATGAATTCCCCCGTTCACATTAAAATCGCCACTAATAGGAAGAACATCTGTACGATAAGCATTACTCACCCATACTTCAAGTAAGTTCTTACCAACCTTTACCTGATCCGTAATCTCATAACAAAAAGCCGTATATCCCCCTAAATGTTCCCCTACAGTTCGACGATTCAAAAAAACTTGTGCAACGGAATTAACCCCTTCAAAATAAAGAAAGAGACGTTTGCCTTCCATTTCCGAGGTTATTTCAAGCGGACGTTGATATACCATTGTCTGGCGCTCATAAAGCGTAGTTCCATTAACCGGATCTGCATTCCAAGTATGAGGAATGGTTACCGGAACGAATGCCGCTTTTTTGTTAACTGTTGAAATAGGCCGACACTCCCATTTCTGAGCTAAAGATAATACTGTACGCGAAGACGGGTCTGCCCATACGTTTACCCCATTACCAAACAGAGACAAACATACCAAGCACAGAGTCAGAATTTTGTTTTTCATGTGATATACTTTTATTGTGATTTGTTGTACAAAGATAGGCCGCCTGAAATGATTGTTTTCTGCAATCCAGTACAAATTCATAGATTACCGTTCGGCTGTCGTTCACGGTATAACAGAATGCACTGTAAGTAATGTCTTTGTACTCCAGTGCATATGTATATCCGGACAAACCGTTTTCTTTGTAAGTCAGAGTGAAGTAACATATTATTCAATAACCAACAACAATTATTTATATTCATAATTAGCATTGACATATGAAAAATTACAAAGTACAATTAATGGCTCTATTTTTTCCGTTTCTAGCTTTATCCGGGAGTGCAACGACTACAAAAAGTATCTTGTCAATTGATAAAGTTGGAGCAGCCTCATTGACAGAACAAATAGATCCTATAGAAGGGGTTCCCTTCAACATGCCACAATTTAAGCGACCTGTTTTTCCACAACTAACCGTCAACATTATAAATCAAGGTGCTACGGAAATAGAACCAATTACTACGATAATTAATCAAGCCATTACTGAAGTCAGCAAACAAGGTGGCGGTACCGTTATTATTCCTAAAGGGAAATGGAAATCAGGACGCATCATTTTAAAAAGCAATGTAAATCTCCATCTGACAGAAGGAGCGGAATTGGAATTTCCCGGCACGGCAGAAGAGTATCTTCCACCAGTATTTACCCGGCACGAAGGAATTGAGGTTATGGGCCCCGGTTCTTTTATATATGCCGATGGTGAAGATAACATTGCTATCACAGGAAAAGGAGTTATCTATGGGCCGCCAATGAATGCTGAAATCAGACAACGCCCGAATGGAAGCACTGTAGTAGAGAATGATATTACATTCAATATGCCTATCGAACAACGTATTACAGACGGTATGAATGGACGTACATTCTATCGTCCCAAAACAATTGCGCCCATTAATTGTACCAACGTTTTCATAGAAGGTATCCGTATGGAGCGCAGTACTTTTTGGAATGTCTGCCCCATTTACTGTGAGAATGTAATTATCCGGGGAATTACAGTAAATTCGATTGATGTGCCAAGCGGTGATGGAATCGATATAGAATCTTGCAAGAATGTATTGATAGAATATTGTACTTTGAATTGCGGCGATGATTGTTTCACCTTAAAAGCCGGTAGAGCAGAAGACGGGTTACGTGTGGGTAAAGCGACAGAAAATGTCGTCATTCGCTATTCACTGGCCAAAGAGGGGCATGGCGGTATTACATGTGGAAGTGAAACAGCCGGTGGTATCAAGAATATTTATCTGCATGATTGTGTATTTGATGGAACACAAGTAGGTATTCGTTTCAAAACCCGTCGCAGTCGTGGTGGCGGTGTAAATGATATATTATATGAAAGAGTCCGTATGACCAATGTGGGTGAAGCGTTTAAATGGGACTTATTGGGAAGTGCCAAATATGTAGGTAAACTTGCCGAACGTTACCCGCCCCGCCCTATAAACAAGTTAACTCCAATTATCAAAAACATCCATATCCGTGACTTTATTGTTGAATCCGCCGAACAGGTATTAAATATAAATGCCATTCCAGAAGTGCCATGCAGTAATGTTTTGATAGAAAACGGACAAATAAACAGTAAAAGATTGATCGGTGCAATTAATGATGTAGATGGATTCACTATAAGAGATGTAGATATCACCTGTTCGGAAGATAACCAAATAAATATTCTGGATAGCAGGAATATACTATTTGAAGATGTAAACTTCATGGTTCCTACCGGGAAAGTTATTACCAATATTAAAGGGGAAGCATCTAAGAATATTATCTATCGACAAAAAGAAGAAAAGATAGAATGTAAAAACAAACAAAGTATTAAAGTAGATTTATTATCTCAAATGTAGAAACGTTCAATAAATGGGAAGCCCCGTCTGCCATTCAGCAAACGGGGCTTCCTTCTTTATATATTATCAATCCAACTTATATACTTCCGTTCCCGCAAGAAGAAAGCAACCTACCCCGTAATCTTCAAAATCAGGAATACCGGTATAGGTCACAGGTTGGCTATCTTTAGGTTCTTTACCACTGCCTTGTACATAACCCAAAAAGCCATTTGGATGCACAGATTCCTTTACGACCGCATCCCACGCTTTTAGAACTACAGGCAAATACTCTTTTTTATCCAAAAGCCCGTTCCGTATTCCCCATGCCATACCATATATAAATAAAGTTGTACCGGATGTTTCTTTTCCGCCAAAGTTCGACTCATCATGCAAACTTACATTCCAAAAGCCATCCGAACGTTGGCATGCTTTTAGCGCTTTGCTCATTGCTAAAAAATCTGCGATATAATCTGAGCGATGAGGTTCATTGACAGGTATTTCATTTAATACTCTGGTTAACGCTGCATAAACCCAACCATTACCACGACTCCAGAAACAATCTTTACCATTAGGCTCCTTATAAGGTTTGACAAATCGGGCATCACGCCACCATAAGCCCTCTTTGGCATTGAATAAACCTGTACCTCCTATTTCATTTCGGGAACAACTGTACATTTGCCACATTTTATCATAATATCTCTGCTCACCTTTCACTTTCCCTAATTGTGCAAAAACGGGCATTCCCATTTGTATTGCATCTATCCAAGTCCAATCATCTACCTGTGGAGTATTTACCAACATATCCATAGTAGTACTAATGTTTTTAATTTTATATGGTTCCGGGCAAATTTTATACAGCTCAATATATACTTGCCCGCAACAATGGTCATCGGCATTACGGGTTGTGTTCCCGCCACGCAATCCCCATTTATGAAATTCAGCCCAATTATATGCATAGTCATAATAATCTGCACGAGGATAAATCGTATGAAGCGCTATTAGTCCCTCATAGTAAACGGCACGCGTCCATATATTGCTGGGACGGAATTTGGTAACATAACTAGGACGTGTATAATCCGCATATTTCTTCATAAAATAGTCATTTACCTTAACTAAGGTTTTTAATGTTTCTTTTCGATCGGGAATAGACCGGGCAGAAAGAAAAGTCGATCCGGCAAGGAACAACATTACCCATAATAATTGTTTTCGCATATACATTATATTTAGTTATTATTATTTTTGTACAAAAATAGAGGCTTGGCGAGTTCTTTCTATGGAATGGAGTACTAATCCCTTAACTCTAATTCAAGAATTGCTCCAAAAAGCATTTTTAATATGCTTATGGATTATTTTCCATGTTTTTGTATTATGATTCATTATCCGATTATTGAAAATGTGTTCCTTTGTTTTCATTACCGAATAAAGAATAGCATAATAGAAAACCTTTTTAATTCAAGATAAAAATGAAAAAGATATTTTATTTCTTGTTGGCTGTTTACTGCCTACTAAATAATATCTCCTCAGCCTATGCCCAACTTAGACAAATGGAATATCTGGATAGAGGCGTAGTAGCAGTCAAAACAAACAATGGCATATTCCTTAGCTGGCGTATATTAGGTACAGAAAAGAACGCTTCATTCAACGTATACAAAAACGGAAAACTATTCCAATCTGTTGCGACTAATAAAGCTACCAATCTGATTGACCCATCAGGTACAATAAACGACAGATATACGGTAAAAGCCGTTACCAACGGACAAGAAGAACAAAACTCAAAAGAAATAACTCCTTGGGCCGAAGAATTTCTAACCATACAATTAAACCGACCGGCAGACGGAATAACTCCGCCTTGTATTACCTACAACCGGGCAAAACGTCCGCCCATCGCTCAAGAATATCCCAACGGCCAGCTCTATACATATATTCCCGGTGATTGCAGTACCGGAGATTTGGACGGAGACGGAGAATATGAAATCATAGTTAAATGGTGCCCTTCCAATCAAGTCGATAATTCTTTTTCCGGTATTACAGGACCGGTATATCTAGATGCGTATAAACTGAATGGCAAACAATTATGGCGCATAAACCTTGGAAAGAATATTCGTGCAGGTTCACACTATACCCAATTTATGGTTTATGATTTCAATGGAGATGGCTTGGCAGAGATGGTATGTAAAACCGCTCCCGGTAGCATAGACGGGAAAGGAAAAAAAATCGCATTAGATAAAGATGATCCGGACAAAGATTGGAGATACTTAGAAATGAATCAGAAAACTTGCGGATACATATTGGAAGGTCCTGAATATCTGACAATTTTCAAAGGCAAGACAGGTGAAGAACTTCATACAATACCATACTCAACCGAACGGGGAGAAGTAAATTCATGGGGAGACAATTACGGAAATCGTGTTGACAGGTATCTAGCTTGTGTAGCATATTTGGATGGCGTACACCCCAGTGTAATCATGTGTAGGGGATATTATGCAAAAACCACATTGACCGCTTATGATTTCAAGAACGGTAAATTAGTAAAACGCTGGGAACATATTTCCGATATTAAAGGTAAAGGTGCTTATGGGCAAGGAAATCACAATCTTTCCGTGGCTGATGTTGATAATGACGGATATGATGAAATTATCTATGGTTCATGTGCCATAGACCAAGACGGAACTATCCTCTACCGCACCGGGTTGGGACATGGAGATGCTATGCATGTTACAACATTAGATCCTGACCGTCCGGGTTATCAAGTATGGGAAGTACATGAAGAAAAGGAAGCTTGCCGAACTTACGGGTATGAAATGCACGACGCGCGAACTGGAGAAATTCTGTGGGGCGGTCCTACCAATGGCGATAACGGACGAGGATTAGCGGCAGACATTGATCCCAAGCACCGAGGTTTCGAAATGTGGAGTGCCGGAGTAAATGGTGTGTACAACTGTAAAGGAGAAAAAATTGCTGAACGAAAACCTGCAATCAGTTTCCGTGTTTACTGGGACGGTGACTTACAAGACGAAATTCTAAATGGTACAAATCTTTCAAAATGGAATGGCACAGAAGCACTAACTATCAACAAATTTCCTGGAGCAATGCACTGTAATGGAACTAAGCGCACTCCTAACCTAAGTGCTGATTTGTTTGGTGATTGGCGTGAAGAAATTATTTTCAGTGATACGGAAGATCCGAGTAAGCTCCGTATCTACACCACTACTATACCAACACAGAATCGTTTATACACTCTGATGCACGATCCTGTATATCGACTGGGCATTGCATGGCAAAATGTAGGTTACAACCAACCGCCACACTTAGGTTTCTACATTGGCGATGGAACAGAAGACATTCCATGGCCGCAACTGTATATGCCTCATGGGCAATACAGTAAAGAATAATAAAGATACTATAAGATTATCGGCATCTCCTGCCATGCGCCGTCATACATTTCCATTACGGTGTTATAACCGGCTTTCTTCAATGCCTGTAATGCTTCCGGACGACCGCTATTAATCCGTTCCGGATAGTGAGAGTCACTATTTACTTGAACACGGATCCCCAAACTGTACAATAACGGGAAATAGCGTTCATTGGGATAGAAAGTACCCAGTTCATGATAAGACTTGGTATTGATTTCCACCTGATAACCACGGGCGGCAATGTCCTCAAAATACTCTTTTACAAGCATATCATACCAAGGTTCATCCAGCAAACCGGGGCGATAACAAGACGCGTTATAATGCATCTTATCCGCATGCCCTACTATATCGAAACCTCCTAACTCCAACATACGCCTCAATCGTCCGTAGTACAAACGCACTACATGTTCCAAGTCACCACCAAACTGTTCATCCACTATTTGTTTGAAAATATCAGCCGGAACATCCACATCTACAACCTCCGATTTCTCATTGTACAACATATGTACGGAACCGATACGATAATCCAATGGCAACTCCCGGAAGCGGAGAATAGACGGATTACTCTCTTCATTCAGGTAATCTATTTCCAAACCGAGATACAGTTCTATCCTCCGAGCATATTTCTGTTTCATCCGATGAAATTCTGCCAGATAGTCGTTCATACGGTCCCACTCCATGGTCCATGCCGTAGAAAAAGGCAGTGGGGCATGGGATGAAAAGCCATACGAAATAAATCCCTCGCTCAAGGCAAACCGTACAAAGTCTTCCATACCGGCACGTCCGTCACAATACAGACTGTGACTATGATAATTCGTCAGATTTTTACTCCTGCTCATCTTCTTATTCTTTAATTAAATTATTAAATAGGTATTGAAAGTTAGATTGTATCGGTAAAGCTGAGTTTATACCAGTAATAATCAGTTTATATCAGTAACGATGAAATAGTGTAACCTAAGGCTGAAAGTTTTTTTATCTTTAAGCCTGAAAGGCTCTTATCTTATAGCCCGGGGTAACACCCCGGGAATAAATGTTCCCGGCATTCTGCGCCCTGTAAGGGCAAAATATTTGCAGATTCATCTTTTGCCCTTACAGGGCGCAATGTTATTCATATTCGCATTCCCGGGGTGTTACCCCGGGCTATAAGATAAAAAGGCTTTCAGCCTTAGGTTACGCTATTTCATCGTTACTGATATAAACTGATTGTTACTGATATAAACTAAATTTCAACATTTACTGATGCATGTTTACTGATGCATATTTATTATACATGTTTACTTATTACATGTTTACTTATACATACTTACTTATTCCCTAACTTCAGTTAGACTCTATTTCGCTTAATTCCAGCCAGCGCATTGTCTTTTCATCAATCAAATCCGCCAATTCCGGCAAGCGTTTCGACTTCTCCGTCAATTCATCTACGGACAGCGCGCCGCTACACAGAGCTTCTTCAATGGATTGCTTCTCTACTTCCAATGCCGCTATATCTTGTTCGAGTTGTTCAAATTCACGCTTCTCCTTGAAAGACATACGGCGTTTTTCATTCAAACGCACTTTCGCCGTCTTCTCTTCTTGAGCTTTTGCTGCTTCTTTTTCCTTCTCTCGCTCCTGAGCGGCTTTCGCATCCTTCCAGTCGCGATACCGGGTGTAATTGCCGGGGAAATCGCGAATATCTCCCTGACCGTTGAATACCAATAAATGGTCTACTACCTTATCCATAAAGTAGCGGTCGTGGCTCACCACAATGACACATCCCTTGAAATTCCGCAAATATTCTTCCAGTACATTCAATGTAACGATGTCAAGGTCATTGGTGGGCTCATCCAACACCAGAAAATTAGGATTACGCATCAATACCGTACACAGATAAAGACGGCGACGTTCGCCACCGCTCAACTTATAGACATAGCTGTGCTGCGTTTCGGGTGTAAAGAGAAAATGTTGTAAGAATTGTGATGCCGTCAAGCGCTTGCCGTTACCCAACTCTATCACTTCCGCAATGTCCTGCACTACATCTATGACTTTCATCTGTTCGTCAAATTGCAACCCGTCTTGAGAATAATAACCAAAACGAACGGTTTCGCCGATGTCCAACGCACCGCTATCCGCTTGTTCATGTCCCATCAGTATCTTGATGAAAGTAGATTTTCCCGTACCGTTATTTCCCACAATACCCATCTTCTCATAACGGGCAAAGATATAAGAGAAATCATCCAGTATCTTCAAATCACCGAATGACTTATAAAGATGGTCTGCCTCAAATATTTTACTGCCGATATAAGATGCTTTTACATCCAGCTTTACATTATCGTTGTTGAAGCGTTGCTTGGCTACCTTCTCCAACTCATAAAAAGCGTCTTCCCGATAGCGCGCCTTATGGCCTCTGGCTTGCGGCATACGTCGCATCCATTCGAGTTCCGTACGATACAGATTATTGGCGCGTTCTATCTCTACGGTTTTGGCTTCGATACGCTCTTCACGCTTTTCCAGGTAATAACTATAATTGCCCTTGTACTGATATATCCGACGGTTGTCTATTTCAATAATCTCCGAACAGACACGGTCGAGAAAGTACCGGTCGTGTGTCACCATCAACAGGGTAAGGTTGGTACGACGCAGATAGTCTTCCAGCCATTCGGTCATGTCAAGATCCAAGTGATTGGTGGGTTCATCCAATATCAAAAGATCGGGTTCGGTGATAAGTGTATTGGCAAGCGCTACGCGTTTCAATTGTCCTCCGGAAAGTGATTTCACCTGTTGATTGAAATCACGGATTTTGAGTTGGGAAAGGATCTGTTTGGCTTTTTGTTCATATTCCCAGGCTTTCTCATGATCCATACGCGCCAGAATCCCGTCCAAACCGGGATGTCCGTCCGTCTCCATGCAACGTTCATATTCCTTAATCAATTCCACGGTACTGTTGCCATGATGAAAACAAGCTTCCAATACGGTCAGTTCTTCCGGATATTGAGGGTCTTGTTCCAGATAACCAACTCTTATATCGCGTCTGAAAGAGATTGTACCGCTGTCATAACCTTCTTTTCCGGAAAGGATATTAAGCAATGTAGACTTGCCGCTTCCATTCTTGGCAATAAGCCCTACACGCTGCCCTTCGGATAGACCAAAAGATATATTCTCGAATAGTACCAAATCGCCAAATGATTTGGTTAAATTTTCTACTTGGAGAATTGAATTTACTGCTGCCAAAACTTATTAAATTGAGAATTGAGAATTAAAAATTGAGAATTGCCATACGGGACGGCAAGGGGTATCAAAATAAGGGCTGTTATGAAAGCAGATTCTTATAAACCTCTGCAAGATTGCAGGTTTCTCCGGCTTTCACTTTGCTCCATACTAATTTCATCGGGTCTATCATAGTATTGCTTGCGATATTCATTAGAACAGGCGCTTCGCGATTACCGTCAATCAGCGTGTACCATTCCAAGCCGTCTACTTCATTGGCTAAAATAACGCAAAGTGTAATGCCGAGTGCAAGCCATGCCTCTTTCTTTTTGGCGCTGATACTGCCATTATCCATTATCTGCTGCATATTGGCTATATCTTCTTCCTGTCCTTGAAAGTCTTTCTTCAGCAATTCCTTCACTGTGGTACTTACCCACTCGTATGCCTCGTTTATCTGATAAATTTCAGAAAGGCGTACCGGGATTATTTCTGCCGGATATTTCTGATTGGCTCTGCGGACTTCCAATGAAGCTATGATATCTTCGGCCTCTACCACTGATTCGCCTTTGCGCACTGTAAACGAGCATTCAAAAGCGACATCGTCTATTCCTGCAATCCAAAGATGGGAAGTATAATATGTACCCTCTTCTTCGAACATTTCCTTACTGTACGCACAGTTTAAATGCCCCACCATTACAGATACAGCCGAAGTATTCTCTTTTAATTCCCGCTTAACGGCTTCTTGACCATACGTTGTATCGCCCTTATAAGCAGATATACGGAAATTACCCGTCCACTCATTAGGATTATAAAACAGGAAAGAACCTTCCCCGTCTTCAAATTCGTTCCAGTCTGCCGGATAAACCATAGAGAACCATGCTCCCGGAGAAATAAATTTCTTACCTTGTTCCATATTTCATTGACTAAATGAGTTCTTTCTTGCAAAAGTAACATTACCGCTGTTGATATGCAAACAATCCAAACAAAAAACAGCCGATTCTCACGAACCGACTGTTCCAATCATCATCTATGAATGAAGACTGTTTAGGTCTCCAATATTTTAATATATCTTATAAATCTATTTTCGAGTGCAAAGATAATCAATGAAATAATATGTACATCAAGATTTTAAGATATTTAATTTAACATTCTATAAACTAACGAATTTATCGCTTACTTAATGTAACCATAATATTCATTATCTGTTGCGCAATCCCACCAAACCGGACACGACCAAATCGGGTCTGTCATAGCTTGCTTGTTGGATGCTTTCAACTGAGTTAAGTTATAGTTACTTTCGTGAGTACTCTGGCTGAAGCGACGGAACCAATAAGTAGGATCATCCTTAGAAGTACCTATAATCTTACTAACAGCGGAAAAATCATTTGGACGGTCATAATCTACATAGTCATAATCCAAACGGCGCATATCATTCCAGTTTTCAATATTGATACCCAATGCTATAATTTTTTGACGCATGATTTCGAATAAAGTCAGATTGGCTGCATTTTGGCATACGGCATTACTTGCCATATAAGAACTTTTGGCATTATCAGCCATAGGTTTCTGATCCTCGTTCTGCGTACCTTCAGCCTCCCATGATTTCAGTTTTTCCTGCATACGGTCAAAGTTTGCCTCTATACCTTTCTTATAAGCACTCAACGCTCCATCAGTATCTCCTTTACGGAAAAGAACTTCCGCTTTAATAAAGCACATTTCCGAATAAGTAAGGATATCCGTATCCGAATTAGGACGTGCATAGAATGTACCCGTACCACCTACATAATCATACTTCGCATCTGTATAGTAATACATATCCGTAGTATTCCGCCCGCTATTAGCCATACCATTGGAACGTAAGTTCACATAAATAGTATCACCCGCACGTTTATAGTCTGTAGTATTACAGTAAGCAGAGCCTTTCTGATATAGAATAGTCACTTTGTCTCCATCAACTGTAGTTTGATGTATGGCTTGGGCATTGGTAATAAACTCCATCTTTACTGTATTATCCGCCTTGGACAAATCATAAGTTATCACAAAACCTCCTTTATCCTTATTATAGCCGGTCTCTCCCCCTGTTACAAATAAAGCGGCTACCGGTCCACCTTCTGCACGAGTAGTGGAATGTATTACATCTACTCCGGCATCACGTGCCCATTCCTTGGAAATTATTTTGCCATCAGCATTCAATTTTACATTTTTCATCATAGCTGGAACCAGCTTTGTCAAACGGGGATCTTCTATTCCCGAACCACCTGTAAATTCATTGGTCAGCAGATTAACATACCAACGTGTCAGGCGTTGCGTTCCGCCATATCCGGTACAGTCCCAAACAACGGAAGCCTGATAAGGATCGCTTACTGTGAAATTGACTTCATCTCCCTCTACGTTATAATGTTTCATAATAGTATTATCATCATTCGATTGAGGCGCGGAATTCAATGCTGTCAAAATAGCCTCCGGATCATACAAATCCGCCTTCTTTGACAATTTCAATAAATAGCGGGCTTTCAAACCATAACATAATTTCAACCATTTGGAAACTTCTCCCCCATTCCACAAATCACCGGCGCTCAATGCCGGAGCAATGGGATTCTGTTGTTTGCCAAAGTTCTCAATAGCTTTATCCAAATAGCCCATACAAAGTTCATACATGGCCTTACCATCGTCATAAGCCGGGTCTGTCTTACCGATGAATGCCTCTTGAACAGGTAATTCTCCATGTAAATCGAGCATCATCATGAATCCCATTGCCTTAATGCAATATGCCGCACCTTCATAATGATAAGCTCCCTCTGCTTCCGCCTTATCAATCAAAGCCTCAATATTCACACCCGCACCCAGATAGAAATTCTGGTAGATGGTAGTACATGAACTTTGGGCCGGATTCCATGATGACAGCAGACTGTTGGCAGCCGTACCACCCGTCTGTGTCATAATACCGGCAATCGTATTGGTACGCATGCTGGCCGTACCCCACGCATAAGCGTAATAGTTCTGTATCCACGGCAAACGAAGCTGCGGTGATACGGTTTCGGACACCGGATTATCCGGATCTGTATTCACATCCAAGTAGTCCTCACAAGAAGACATTCCGAACACAAGCGCCAAGCCAAGTGCAATATGTATTAGTTTCTTCATACTCTTATCTTTTTAAATCCGTTATTAGAATGTAAGATTAATGCCAAACGACATGCCGGCTGTAGCCGGAACACCGCAATAGTCAATACCTGCAGAGCCGGAACCACCTGTACCGGAACCGGAAACGCATGTTTCGGGGTCCATACCTTTATAGTTTGTCCAGACAAACAGGTTGGTTCCTGTAATCGTGGCAGTCAGTCCCTTGATTATATTTTGTTTCTTCAACAGATCCTTGAAATCGTAGGACAAAGAAATAGAACGTAAACGCAACCAATTGGTATCGGTAATAAAGTTGTAAGCATTCTTTGCGTAGTTCTTATAATATTCCTGAATCATATACTTACCGGAACGGGTAGAATTACCAACCTGATAAGTTTCATTGGCATTATAAGTAATAGTTTTGGTTTCATAAGCAGGTTTCGCCGTAGTACCTGTATTGACAACGCCTGTAAACGATACGGACTCTCTGTTTATTGTCTTCGTACTCAGTCCTTTCGTTACGAGATAGTATTCGGTACCGTTATAGATATCGCCACCCAAACGTATATCAAACAAGAAGGAAAGATTGAAATTCTTATAACTGAAACTGTTGTTAAAACCACCTATCAGCTTCGGCTCACGGTTACCCACAATATTGGTTTCAACTTGCGTATCTTTATATAAGCCGGTAGAGGCATCGATTACATTATACATCTTACCGTCAGGTCCTTGAGCCGTTTCGTACTTATTACCCGTCAATCCTAAGAAATAACCGCCATTCGGTATTGAACCGGCTTTAGCCGCACCAATCTGCGCATCTGTCACATAGAAAATATCTACGCCGTCGATAAAGTCACCCAAACGTCCGCGATTACCGGAAAGATTTAATGTTGTTTCCCATTGGAAATCTCTTGTTACAATAGGCTTACCCGTAATCGAGAGTTCCATACCCTTGTTCTCTACCGATCCGCCATTCAGTGTAAGGAAGATATATCCGGTAGACTGCGCTAAACGCGGTGCACAGATTTGGTCTTTCGTCTTGCTTTGATAGTAGGTATAATCAAATCCTAAACGTCCGTTAAAGAAACGCATTTCCAAACCTAATTCATAAGAATCCTGTATCTCGGGCTTCAAACCGACACTACCGCCTGTCCAACTATTACCCATACCATACTTGCCGCCATTCAGTGTAGCCACAGGCCACATATAATAACCTAAAGAATACGCATCAGCATCCTTACCGACCCGTGCCCAGGATGCGCGAATCTTACCGAATGAAAGTACATTATTCTTCGGCAACAACTCGGTAAATACGAATGAGCCGCTTACAGAAGGATAAAAATAAGAACGATTATTTACCGGCAATGTAGAAGACCAATCATTACGTCCGGTCACCGTCAAATAAACAAGGTTCTTGTAAGAGGCACGGAATTCTCCATAAAGACCTACCATACGTTTACGTACCGTACTCTCCTTGAAATACTGATTGGCTTTAATGATATTATTGTATTTATAACCATAGAACAACCAAAACTAATCAGAAATATCCGAGTGTAAATCTTTAATTACCAGCATATTCTAAAATTTAACACTTTTCGGTTGCCATTTGTCGCTTCCCAAATTTCCACATATTTTTGAGACGTATTTCTGACGTGGAGAATTTGCGGGGCTTGTTTTTTGTCACACCGTGCAGACAGTTGACAAGGGTTTACAACCGTTTACGACAAGCGACAATAACCGCCCCGATATGCGGAAACAGTCACACTGTGTAGAAAAGCGACAATGGTTGACTTCCGTTCACATCCGTTTACCATTTCAGAGATATAGGATTGAAGAAATGAACCATTAAACGATAAAACGGTATGAAAGCAACCAGAAAATGCAGTTTTTGCGGCAAGTCCTTTGTAACCCGAAGCGGTATGCAAAGATATTGCAGTGAGGCTTGTCAGGCAGAAGCCAAACGAGCCAGAGTGATGCAGAAGAACAACCTCTTCAAAGTCGCCCAACCCTTGATGGAGATACAGCATCAGGAGTATCTCACCTTTTCCAAAGCAGCCATCCTCATGGGCTGTTCCCGACAGTACATTTACAAACTTGTAGCCATCGGCAAGCTGAAAGCCTCACGCATCAGCAACCGCATGGCATTCATCCGCAGAGCCGACATCGAGCAGATGTTGGAGGGCAATCCCTATCACCGCATCCTGCCCGGCAACACCTCCACACCAAGGAAATCATCTTCATCTTCCTTACCTGCCAAAAGAGAAAAAAGGGAAAAGGAAAGCGAAGAAGTGTTGGACTTCTATTCGGGCGAGGAGGTGATGTCCCTTTTTAAGGTAAAGCAGTCATGGCTTTACACTTCCGCCAAGCGTAACCATATCCCCATCTGCCGTATCGCAGGAAAGAACTATTACAGCAAGAAGCATATTGACGAGTTTTTCGGTGTGGCAGTTGATATTAGCGAAATTACCGACTGGCTACTGACCGAGGAGGTGGAGGAACTGTTCGGCATGAAGCCGACCGCACTCCGTGCCTACACCTATCGCCATAAGATACCCACTAAAAGAGAGTACGGGCGTACCTATTACTCCAAATCACATTTGAACGAACTCCGCAGAACTGACCTTGTGAACGATGAACGCTACTATACCGTTGAGCAGGTGCAGCAAATCTATGGTCTTTCGTCAGCCAACATCTGCCATATCGTCAAGGTGAAGCACATCGAAAAGATAAAGGTGGGTGTGAAAAACCTGCTTTTGCGCTCAGATGTGGAGCGTGTCATGGCTGAAAGGAACAAATAACCGTGAAAAATCGGGATTATCGAAAATTATTTCAAAATGATGTATCGTGGAGGTATTCACGGATATTTCACGTTGTTCCTTTGCCATCGGAAACATGGATACAACTCCAAAATGTATACAACCAATTAAAACATAATTATTATGAGTAAATGCAAAACAGTTACCTTGCGTAAGCGCAAGATTAAGAACGGGACACAGTATTCACTATGCCTTGACTACTATCCCGGCTACCGTGACAATGTCACCATGAGAGTGATTACACGTGAAGCCTTAGGAATTTACATCTTCGCCAAACCTGCAAACCAGCAGGAACGGGACTTCAACGCACGCATGATGAAGAAAGCGGTCATCCTGCGCAACCAGCGCTACGAAGCCATTTTCAATGAAAACAACGGCTTTTTTGACAAGACCAAGATGAAGGGCGATTTCCTTGCCTATTTCAAAGGACTGGCTGACCGCAAGAATATCAAGTGGCAGCACGTATACAAGCATTTCCAGCGGTTCGTGAACGGCAAATGCACCTTTGAGGAGGTGGATGTGGATTTGTGCCGCAAGTTCATGGAATACCTGCTTGATGCACCCCAATCCATCCACACCAACCAAAAGCTGCACATCAACTCCGCAGCAGGCTATTGGTCAACTTTCCGTGCCGTGCTGCACACCGCTTACCGTGACAGGAAGATAAAGGAGAACCCAAACGGCTTCTTAGACCGCATCGAGTGCATTCCCACCATCAGGGAGCATTTGAGCCAAGAGGAACTGATACGGCTTGCCGAAACACCCTGTGAGGAGGAGGTCTTGAAAAAAGCTTTTCTTTTCGCCTGTCTTACGGGACTGAGAAAGAGCGACATCAGACAGCTCACGTGGCAGCAGATACAACCATACACCAACGGCAGGATGTTCGTTACCACCCGTATGCAGAAAACCAAAGAAATAGTGCATAACCCCATCAGTGATGAAGCCTATGGACTGCTGGGAGAACGGGGCGAGGGACTTATCTTTGAGGATTTCAAGGACAAGATGCTGCAAGGACCACTCCAACGGTGGCTCACGGCAGCAGGGATAACCAAGAAAATCACCTTTCACTGTACCCGCCACAGCTTCGGAAGCCTGCACGTGGAAATGGGAACGGACATGGCTGTCATCCAAGCCTATCTCGGACATAAGAACATTACCACCACACAAATCTATTCCAAGATAGCAGCGCAGCAGATGTGTCAGGTGGTGGACAAGATAACCTTGAAGCGCAAGG
>ERZ773277.109-NODE-109-length-108717-cov-13.209530_pt1 | contig 108717 bp, 39 predicted proteins | sample MGYA00511957_ERZ773277 | MGnify/ENA primary metagenome ERZ773277 (study PRJEB29015, sample SAMEA2737800) | human gut metagenome | biome: human gut; feature: human-associated habitat; material: faeces | place: China | collected 2012 ... | reverse complement strand
TTTTGTTAAATGTTATAATACACGTTGGTATTGACGTAACTTCAAACATTTTATCTGGACATACAATTATACTTTCTATGAAATTCATTTCGACTAAATACTGTCTTATTTGCTTTTCCTTTTGATTGTCAGTGCTTAACACGCCATTCGGCAATATAAAACTTGCCTTGCCATTAATTTCATCTAACGCAGTCAATATAAACGCATAATTCGCATTACTTTCCGGCGGTACTTCGCACTGTGAAAATCTATTCTGTAATTGTGCAAATACCGGCTGTTCCCATTTCATATTGTACGGCGGATTTGATATACAACAATCAGCTTTAAATTCACTCTTATCTACTTCTTTAACCGTTGCAAATCTATCACCCTTTTGCGTCCTGTATGTTTTGAAATTTTCATCTGACAATACATCACAATGAATAACTTCGGCGTCAATATTTCTAATTGCCAAATTAAACAACAAAAACGGAATAACACGACTATCATATTCTTTGCATATAAATTTTAAATCGTTATTCTCGTTCCATTTTTGGATTGTCAATGCTCCACTTCCCGCACACAAATCTAAACAAATTTTTTCATCTTTGGTTTTTGATAACTCTGCAACCGCTACCGCAAGGCTTTTCGGTGTGTAGTCTTGCATTTTTTCCTTGCGGTCGGCAAAATAATATTGAAATATCATTTGCATATAATCTATTGTTAAATCAGGACATATTAAAATCCAATCTTCACATAGCTTTCGACAATTTTCGGCATTTAACAATGTTGATTTTAATTCATCAACAACATCTTCAATTTTTTCTATGCTGAAAACGTTCTTGAATTTTTCAACTAATTGCAATAGCTCCATAATTATGTCCCTTTCTTTATCCAAAATAAAAAACAGAATGTATATGCATTAACATATACATTCCGTATAATCAGCATAAACATGGTACGCTGAATACTTCAAGCGTGTCTATGCCTATCTTAATATCTCTATTCCCCTCTTTTGCTTTGAGATATTTTTTCCCACTGCCTCACGGCAGTTCACCCTTCGATTCATATACTACCACAGGATCAATGTTACATTCTATTACATAATGACGTTTTTATGGATTTTTATAAAATTCCGCATACAAAAAAAGCCGGAATAAAATCCGGCTTAATCTTTTTCTAAAACTCTTTTGATTGCAGACAGTGCCTTGGGGTGAAGAATATGTACAACGTGTTTGTATGAATAGTTTAGCTGTTCTGCAATCTTTTCCCACGTTAAATTTTGAATATACCTTTTAATTAACAGTCTTCGGAGTGTAGCACTTTCGACCTGATTCACGGTTTGAAGAATTTCATTTTTTATTTTGTACAATTCGCCAATTCTGTTTTTGATGTTTTGTTCATAAACCGCTACATTTATTTCGTCCAAAAATGCAACCGGATTAACCGCCTGCAAATCAGCAATTTCTTCTTCAATCTCAATTCCTCTCTGTAACCATTCTTTTGTCGTCATGCTTTCACTCCCCCGTTTTGCTTATTGCTTATTCTTCGTCAAGGCGTTGTTGGTATTCAACGAAATACCATATCAATTCATCTCTGAATACTTCGATAGCTTCCTCTGCTTTTTCTTTGGTGGCGAAATGTATTGTATTAGGTAATCGCATAATATAATAATAGTCTGCGTACAATTTTTCAGCACCATAACTATACGCAACAAACCACTTCTTTTTACTTTCATCGTTCCAATCTTTTTCTGAAATAGACTTGTCGTTTAACGCCTGCCACTGTCTTAGCTGACGAAGCAATCTGTCTGCTCTTGCATTGTTCTCGGCAATGGTTTTATTGCTGTAATAATTTCCTACATCATAACAATCTCGGTCTAATTGACCGTTATGTTTCATATTCGTTATTTCATCATCTACGTCAACAAGATAATATGTTTCTTCAACTTCAACCCTCTCATATCCTGTTCGGCTTCGTTCCTCCGCCAATCCCAATATTTTAGCCTGTTCCTCCGTCATTTCAACTTGGACGGTTTTTCCATTTGCTTTTAATTCTACTTGCATTGTTATTCCTCCGTTTGTTTTTCTTGAAATTCCTTTAATCTTTCTTCTAAATATTCAATCTCATCTTTCCAATGCTCAATCAGCATTTCTTCGATTTGCTGTTTTGCGCCATCTATGCTGTCAGCCCACAATATATCGTTATCTGCATTTAATTCTTCTGATATGTAATAAAACGCCTTATCATCTTCTTCATCTTGAACTAAACTTGCGATTATATCCTCGTCATCTCCATAAAATTGATCGAAATGCAATTCATAGCACTCTTTGCCAAATTCATTCTTTTCCGTTTTCCATTCTTTCATTTGTTTCGCTCCTTGCTCTCATAGGCTTTTTGTTATCATTTTCTTGACCGCCTTCAAAATCATCATTAATTGCCATCAGCAAAGCCATAAGTTCATGATATTTTTCTTTATCTGCATCATCTAAATGCCAATATTCTTCATATCCTTTTCTGATTATTGCTAATAGCACAAAGCCGAATATAATACATATTGTTGCAAACACTCTACTCAGTGCTGATGGTATCATCAGCATAAATGCTATCCGACACCATGTTTCAGTGTGCTTGTCCCACGATTTGAAAATCATCTTGGATATATTTATTTTATGCTTTTTCAAATTTTATTCCTCCATTGACCTTTCACAATCATCTACCGGATAAATTTCATGCTTTCTTAATTCTCTTGCAATACCATTTATACATCGTTCTATTTCCCAGTCACGCTTTCGTATGAAAAAAGCGCCTCCGTATACTTTGACTATTTGTTCGTTTAATTCTTTTTGCTGTGGTGTATCTCCCTCTTTGCTTTCATTGTCTTCACTAAATATGGTGACAAGTCTTTGAAAATACTCTGTTCTCACGATTTCGTTTACAATATCTGCTGCGTAACTATATCCAAACTTATTACGTTGCCGTAATAAGTTAATTGTTTTATCGTTTAATCCAATATCTTTGTTAATATCTACATTTTCTCGTTGCATGACAGGTGACGCACCGATTAAATACTCAACTGTAACATCATAGTATCGAGCCATACGAACAAGTAAACCATATCCAGCATCACGACCGTTTTCGTAATACGATAGATTTTGTGGACTTATGTTTAAATCTTCTGCCGCTTGTCTTTGTGATATACCTTTTAGTTCTCTTACATGTTTCAATCTTTTACTGAACGCTCCAAACCTTTCTTCTCTCGGTATTCTCCTTTTATACGTTTTTCCTAACAAATAATCAGTTGAAACATCAAAAAACCTCGAACACGCAATAATAAACTCGCTATCCGGTTTTCTTTGCTCATTTTCATAAAACGAAATAGACATACTTGACACATTTAAAATTTTTGCCAATTCTTGTTGCGTCAATCCGTTTTCTGTTCTTAATTCTTTTATTCTTCTTCCTATCATCTTAAATTAACTCCCTTCCGTATTGTTTCAACGATGAATAAACTGTGCCGTGAGATATTCCTAATGCCTCGGCAATTTGTTTTTGCGTAAACTTTTCATTTGTCAACTTCACTATCTGATTATGATATTCCATTGCTTTGCTCTTTCTTTGCACCTTTGCAACAGCCCATGTTGGCTTAACACCATTTTTAATTGATTCCGTAACATTTCGCCATGCAGCACCTATACATACACCGGAACATAACTGAATATCGAACGGTTTTCCTGTGTTTTCGTCAATGTGTTCGTCCATCAAACGACCACACATACTACAATATCGTTTTCGCATTTTACTGTCCCCTTTCACACTATCACCGGCAACAACAACAATTCTGTATCACCGTCTTTTATTATCAATGCGTCTTTCTGCGATTTCAATTCCAAAACAACATTGTCGGACCGTATTGTTTTTATCATATCCATTAAAAAATCAGCATTGAAACCGATTTTAATATTGCCGGCTATATCGGCATCTATTTCATCTTTTAACTGGCAACGAAGATTTCTGCCATTGCATTTCAAAACATCATCTTTCAATTCCAACGTTACCGGAACTTTTGTTTTACCCTGTTCCGAAACGAATTTACCGCGTTCAATCATCTGCATAAACTCTGCACGTTTTACCGTTGCAGTTATATCCGATTCACGATTCATCATATTGTCATATTTGACATAACCATTTTCATTAAATGTACTGGCGACAACTATAAATTCACTGTAATCTAACAACAACCGCATATTTGTATTATCAACAATAATACGCAACAGCGGATTTTCACTTTCAATACGACACAGTTCCTTTGCCGCAGGAAGCGTTATTACAAACGACATATTTTCATATGTGCCAACAGGTGTAGTTATATGTGCCATTCGTTTTCCGTCAGTTGAAACATTGTGTAATGTTTCGTTTTTTATGTCAAATAACACGCCGTTATACTGCGGTCTGTATCCGACTGTCGGTGCTGCAAACGGCACAGTTTTAGTTAAAATTTCTCTAAACCGTTCCTGTTCTAACATCAATTCATTATTGCATTCCGGCATTGATATTTTCGGATAATTTTCCGCAACTGTTCCTTGCCATTTCTGCTTGTATGTTCCGATTTTCATTTCAATGACATTGTCTTTGTCGGTTGATATTATAACCTCCATATTTTCACCTTTTGAAATGTTCATCAAATACTTTGGGTTACATACAACCATCCCTTTCTGCTCAACGTCTGCACGAACATAATATTTGATTTTTATGTCATTTGAATATGCTGTCAATTCCACCATATTCGGTGCATTGGCATCTATCAGAATACCGCCCAACATCTTCATTGTTTCTGCATTGACAGCATGATTTATAACTTTGATTGCCCTAATGATGTTATATTTGAATGTTCTGAACTTCATTTTTGCTACTCCTTTCTTCGCAATAAATTTTGATTCGATTTTTTTATCTTTTATTCTATGGCTAATATTCAAATAAAAATAGTGATTATATTTTCGTAGAAACGGCTTAAAATCTGATGTCCTAAGCCGTTTTTTTGATTATAAAATCAATTATGTTTTTTTTCGATTTTATAACCATTAAAATCTGGTTATTTTTCTGAAATTTCATCAGCTTTCACTTTGTCATTTTTCCTCTTTTTCAGCTTCGCCAGTTTTTGCGTTTTCTTTATCATTTTCGTCCGGTTTGTCCCACACTGCCGCCGAATTTTTACTACGATTAAATGGGTCTTTTTTCACATTCCAATTTGAAAATTTCATGTATTCCGGTTGGAATTTTAAAAACATTGTTCCTGTTTGCGAAAACCTTGATTTCGGTAACAATATCTCAACTTTGCCTGTTGGTGGTTGTGATTTGTCTTTTCTATATGCGTCTTCGTTATGGATGAACATTACACTGTCGGCATCCTGTTCAATAGCTCCGCTGTCACGAAGATCGGCAAGTGTCGGTCTTTTGTCCGACCGTTGCTCATTTGCTCTATTCAGCTGCGAAAGAGCAATTATCGGACAACCTAATTCTTTCGTTAAGATTTTCAGCTCTCGGCTAACATCACCGACTGCTTGTGCCTTTGTGCAGTTTTTATTGTTTGGCATTTCAATTAATTGCAAATAGTCAACAATCACCGCCCCCAAAGAGCCATATTGTTTTTTTAACCTACGGCAAACCGAACGAATTTTTCGCACTGTCATCTTGGGTTCATCACAGATTAACAATTTTTTTGTTTTTTCTGATTGGTTCATGAAACTGGCGAGTTTTGTCCAATCATCATCTTCCAATTCCCCATATCGCAAAGCAGAATATTTAATGCGTGTCATTGATGATACCAATCGGAGCATTAACTGTTGTGCACCCATTTCCAACGAAAAAAATACTACCGGTTTTAATTCGTTGTAAACTATATGTTCAGCAACATTTAACGCAAATGCGGTTTTTCCCATACCCGGTCTGGCACCTAAAACAGCCAATCCGTCTATACCGCCCATTTTCAAATCTATGTTATCAAATCCTGTTGCCTGTCCCGGAATACTACCTTTGTTTTCACTTGCTTTTGCAATGGTGTCATACGTCTGCATTATCAAATCGTCTGCGGTATTGACATTGATAGAATCACTCTCCGTTGCCAGCATATATTCCACTTTGTCGGATATTTTTTCTATTGGCAATGTTGTATTGCCTGCCATAGTCAATATTTTATTTGACATATCTATGTACCAACGACGTTTCGCATATTCTTTTACGATTTTACCATAGTAAATTAAATTATGTTTCGTTGGGTTGTTGCTGATCGCACCCTTCAGAAATTCAATTCCCTTGTATTCTTTGGCGGTTTTTAATGTACTATCTACCGTCACTATGTCGATTTTGTCGTTTTTGTCGTTTAGGTACAAAATGCATTTGTACACCAATTTGCAATCACTGAAATAAAAATCATTGGGTGTTAGGTTGACTTCGGTGGTTAATTCATCCACATTGCCACCAATGATTAATGCACCAACGACTGCCTGCTCCGCCTCATAGTTGGCAGGAATTTGTTGTTGTTCATACATCGTTATCCCTCCTTCGGAGTCGTGCGGCATACTCAGGGTCTTCCGCTTCGATTGTGGCGATGTAACTATCATCAGTTTCCTCAGTCGAAACCGGCTGTGCCGGTGTGTTTAAGTAATCGACAAACGCTTGTTCTCTACCGACAAAGTTTGTTGAGTATTTTATATAGCGTTTGTCTGTGTTGTTTTTTTCTATGTCTGCGAGGTAATTATCCAGTGCTGACATCAGTTGTTCGGCTGAATATTTGTTTCTGGTGCTGATGTAGTTTCTCATGGTCTGTTGCTCATTTCGTGGATTCGGATATTTTGAATACCACGCTTTGAACTCAGACACCAACTCCGGTGACGGAGTGTTATTCTTTTTATTATTATTACTTGTATTATTATGAGTGAAGTTTTCTTCACGGTCTACCATGAAGTTTTCTTCACGGTAAGACGAAGAAAACTTCACGGTAGCAATATGAATTTTTCTCGGTTTGGAATTACGGTCCACCTTTATGTAACCTTTATTCGACAAGTCTTTTAAGAGCGTTTGAACCTGTCGGATAGTGATACTGTATAAATCAGCAAAATATTGGTTTGACGCATAACAGTATCCCATTGAATTTGACAGTGCCGTAATCTCACTGTATAGTAACTTCGCTTTGTCCATCAGATCTTTGTCATACCTTACATCAGCTGGAATGATTGAATAATATGTCGGTTTAGAAATTTTGTAATTACGCACAAAAATCCCTCCTTTCATTGGTATCTTGTCAATTTTTCAAGCGTACTCGAATAAACCCTACCTTTCCGCAGGGTTTATTTAAGTCAAATTGCACAATTATTGTTTTTTCTTCATCAGTGTGCTTCCGGTAAAGTACACTGATTCTACAACTATTTTGTTTGAATAGTGCTTAACACCATCTTTTTCATAGTTGTTGTTCCTAATTGCACCTTCAAATGCGACCATGTCACCCTTTGAGAAGTTTTTTTCAAGAAAATCCGCATTGTGTCCCCACAATTCGCATTGAATGAAATCTGTGTCATACTCATTTTTAGCATTTTTGAAACGTCTTTGTACTGCCAAAGACACTTGAATAACGGTACTGTCACCTGTGTACTTCTTTTTTAAGTCGTTACAAATACGACCTATCAGCATTACTTTGTTCATTTTTCTCTCCTCCTTTGCTTGTCCAACCGTAGGAGCATTATGCTCCTTTTTCTTCTTCCTGTGCCAATCTTCGCTGACGTGCATTGAACAAAATAGTGGTTATTTCATCAATAACCTTTTGATGCTCTTCCGGTGGTGGGTTAGGATTTCCAAACATTCGTAGTCGCCCCGTTTCGCCGATTTTTTTCTCTTGCACTATTTTGTCGTCGGTCAATTCGACCAATGTAAAACCCTCACACAATTTCATTCCAATCACCTCACTTATTTTTATGTTTTCCCTGTTTTGTCCTATTCCGAAAGGTGCTTTTTTACCCTCTCACTATTTAAGTCCCTATTTTTCACCGTTTTTCTACCTTTTCATAAGCAAATGGCGGTAATTTTTTTAATTGTCATTAAAATCAATACTATAACCGCCTTTAATTGCACCAAAACTCTGCAATTCGGCAACTATTGATAGCATGGACGAAATATCGTCCATGATTTCACTGACACGAAAATCCTGCATTTTGTCTTGAATTTTCAATGCGTCATACAGTTCATCTGAAATTTGCATTGTAAAACTCATACTTTTTTTGAATATAGTATCGTATTTGAATGTTACAGTTTTCATTTGCAATACGCCACCAAACTGCAACCAATGACGATACACGCCCAACCGATAGTTATCATTTTTATTTCCCCTTTCCGTCACAGGTTCAAGAGAGCCACCCTCCGGTCAAAACATTTTTTGAGGTGATGCCTTGAAACAGACTTTCTAAAATTTTATATATTTCTACATTCATATGGAGTGAGTGGCTCACCTCAACCTGTGATTAAATATTTTTCTGCTGGCATATGTAAGCCACCCTGAAAAGAAAGACACACCGCTGACAAAACACTAAATCCACGGTAAAAACAAAAAACAGAGTGGCTGACATATGCCAGCAGTATAAATTAAAATAAATCGTCTATCCGGCAATCAAGAACTTTGGCAAGCATAGGTAATTTATCACTTCTTGGGGACGCTTCACCAGTTTCCCATTTTGTAATAGTTGACCTATCAACATTAATTAAATTAGCCAGTTGTTCTTGGGTTAAATTTGCTTTTTCCCTGACTTCTTTTAAGTTGTTCATTTTTTCACCTCCTAAAAGTGACGTTTCTTCACTTGTAATTTATATTATAGGTGAAGTTTCTTCACTTGTCAAGACTTTTTTAAAAAATAAGTGAAATTTCTTCACTTTGTCTTGATATGTGAAGTTATTTCACATATAATGTGCTTGAGGTGATTATAATGAACGTCCTTAAAAAATTGCGAACAAAAAAAGGCGTATATCAAAAAGACGTAGCAAAATATCTTGGTGTGGACAGAACCACATATGTTAAATATGAACGTGGAGTTAGTGAACCTAATCTTGACATCATAAAAAAATTAGCTAATTATTTTGATGTAACAGTTGATTTCTTGCTGGGCAAGGAAAAGAAAGAAAATACTTTAGATGAGCAGCTTGGAGAAATTGAATTTGCATTATATGGCGAAGTTAAAGAATTAACCGATGAACAAAAGCAAGATATATTAGATTATGCACGTTTCAAAAAAGAACAATGGAAGAAGGAAGAATAATGCTAAATCAATTAAACCAATATGCAATAAACCATAATATAGACGTCGATTTTTTTCCGATGAGAGCCACAAAAGCATTATCCATTCCCGGAGCTATTGCATTAAATCCATTAATGATCCATACAATGCCTGAATTGATAGACGCATATGCTCACGAATTAGGGCATCACGAAACCGGTTCGTTTTACAAGTTAAAATCCACGTTTGAAACGAGGCAACGCATGGAAGAACGGGCAACTCGTTGGGCGGTTCAGGAACTAATTCCGGCTGACAAACTGTTATCGGCATTTAAAAAGGGATATACGGAAGTGTGGCAGTTGGCTGAATATTTTAATGTGACTGAAAATTTTATAAAAGATACAATCAGAATACACCGAGTGAAAGGTAATATTTAAGGAGTGATAACAATGTATGGTGGAGATATTTCGTTAGATGGATTTGAAATTTTAAAAAAGAAAAAAAACATCCGAAAAAAAGGTAAAAGTCTATTGGAATTTCTTACAGACTATACTGTAATAGACATAGAAACAACAGGTCTATATTCTGAATTTGATGAAATTTTAGAATTAAGTGCAGTAAAATATCGTAACAACAAAATGATAGATAAATTTACAACATTGGTTCGCCCTGAAGAAGAAATAGATGAATACATAACCGATTTGACCGGAATAACAAACGAAATGGTAGCAAATGCACCAAGTATCGAAGAAGCACTACCAAAATATTTAGATTTTATCGGAACGGATATAGTGGTTGGTCATAATGTAAATTTTGATATTAATTTTATATATGACAATAATTTGGCATATTTTGAGAAAATATTTACAAACAACTATGTTGACACATTACGCATTGCACGAAAATTATTCCCAAATTTTAAGAATCATAAATTATCTACGCTTGTCGAGGAATTGCATATCGAAAACAAACCAGAACACCGTGGTTTAGCTGATTGCTTGGCAACACAAGAATGTTATTTGAAATTTGATGAATTTGTAAAAATAAACGGTGCGGATGCATTAGCTCCAAAAGCAAAAACTGATTTGCGTACATTAAAAGCAGAATCGGATAATTTTGATACTACTCACCCATTATACGGAAAAGTATGCGTTTTCACAGGTAAATTAGAATTGATGTCAAGAGAGCAAGCTGCACAGTTGGTTGTCAATTTAGGCGGAACGTGTGGCAATGGCGTTACCAAGAAAACCAATTATTTAATTTTAGGTAATAATGACTACTGTTCAACCATCAAAGATGGAAAGAGTAGCAAACAGAAAAAAGCTGAACAGTTGATTTTATCCGGTCAAGATTTGCAAATTATACCGGAAGACGTTTTCTATGAATTAGTATTGGAAAATGTTTCAGAGCATTAATATAAACCGAAGTCAGAAAACCCAACGTCAGAAAACCCGATATTGGGGAATCTAACATCGGTTGATTTTACAAAAGGAGTGATAACAATGCCATTTGATGATTACAAGGAGAGCGTTGCGATATATTTGCGTAAATCACGAATGGATCCGGACAGTGAAGACATAGACGAGACACTTGCACGCCACGAAGATACGTTGTTAAAATTGGCGAAACAAATGGATTTAAACATTGTTGAAATATACAAAGAAGTTGTATCCGGTGACGGTTTATTTACACGTCCTGAAATGTGTCGGCTATTGCAGAACGTAGAGCAGGGGAACTATTCGGCTGTTTTATGTATGGAAATAGACAGATTAGGGCGTTCATCACAAAAAGACGGCGGTATTATCTTGGAAACCTTCAAGGATAATGATGTGCGAATTATAACCACAAGTAAAACATATGACCTAAACGACGATGTGGATGAACAGGTTGTAGAAATGCATTCATTTATCGCACGCCAAGAGTTGAAAGCAATCCGTCGCAGGTTGAATAGGGGAATAGAAAAAACAGTAGAAATGGGATACCATATTTGTGAACCGCCATACGGATACAGGAGAACATACATCGATAAACGTCCGACATTAGAAATCTGTGAAGAAGAAGCAAATGTAATACGAATGGTATTTGATATGTATGTAAATCAACATATGGGTACACAGACCATTGCCGATAATTTAAACAAAATGGGATATACCCCACGAAAAAACGATCATTTTTCACGAAACACAATACAGTTTTATCTGCAAAACGAAACATATATAGGTCAAATTATTTGGAACAAACGAAAACATATCAAAAAAAAATTTCCTACTGATAAACACCGTACTGTATTAAATCCAGAGGAAAAATGGATTGTGTCGGAGGGAAAACACCCTGCAATAATATCAAAAGAATTGTTTGAACAAGCACAGGAAATCCACCAATTCCGAACACACCCACCTACTGCACATGGTATAATTCGTAATCCATTTGCAGGATTAATTTATTGTAAAAACTGTGGTGAATTAATGCAGCGTCAATATTCAAAAATCAGTGGTAATAGATTGTTATGTTTGCATTCCGGTTGTATCCGTTCTATCAGAACAATGTTCGTTGAAAAAGTTATTTTAGACGCAGTAAAAAATATTTTAAAAAACAGTTCGTCCGCCGTCCAAAACAGCATACAAAAAACAAACAACCTACAAATAGAAATGTTGGACAGAACCATTAAAGATATTAATACAAAAATAAAACAGTTGAATTCGCAGAAATCCAAACTACACGATTTGTTGGAACAGGGTGTTTATGATGTTGATACGTTTTTAGATCGTAGTAATGCAATCGCTGAAAAAATCCAAAATTCAAAATTGGCATTAGCTCAACACGAAAAAAAATTAAACAGTATTCAATCCGTTCCAACAGTGCAAGAAGTGCTACCGACATTACGCTATTTGATAGATGAATACGACAATCTTTCGGCAGGCGAAAAGAATGTAATTTTTAAAAAATTGATTAAACGTATGGTCTATAATCGTACAAAGGACCATAGGGGTAACGATTTTGATTTAGATATAGAATGGCGTTTCACTATGTAAGCCCTCGTTTTTATGCGGTTTCTTGACCGTTTTAATTTTGTATGCTCATTTTTCTAACTTGAATAGTCTTGTTCCCTGCAACTGTCATATATCTTATCAGTATGTACACACACTGCTTCACGGAAATTTGTATCACAAGGATATTTTCTTTCTCTTCCGCAGTCATTACAGCAATTTCTGTTACAATCAGCCATTTATTATCATTCCTTTCTATGTTTTTGGGGTTTTCCCTTGGTATAGAATATGAAACTCACCGAAAAGTGTTACTTTTACCGATTATTTTAAATTAAAGTCTGAAAATTGCAAACATTTCTATTTGGATTATGATATAATATGAAAAGTTTAGAAGTATCACGAAAGGAATTAAAACATGAACAAAATCACAGTAACCACAAACAAAAAAGCATCTATGTCCGATTTTTACGGTATATTTTTTGAAGACATAAACCATGCCGCCGACGGCGGACTTTACGGTGAAATGATACGCAACAGGGCGTTTGAATTTTCACCTATGGACAATCCGTCATATCAGGCGTTAACGGCTTGGAAACGTATTGAAGAGGGCGGTGCGTCGGTGTCGTCATTTGTATCAAACAAATCACCGTTTTCAAAGCGAAATCCGAATTATCTTATTCTTGAAATTAACAAAGCAGGTACAAGAGCCGGTATAAAAAATCTCGGCTACAACAGCGGTATTGCGGTAAAGGAAAATGAAAGCTACAATTTTTCATGCTACGCAAAAAGTGACAAGCCTTGTGAAATAACAGTTTCAATAGACAACGCATACGGTGAAGTCATTACAGAAAAGTCGCTTAACATCACGTCAAACGAATGGACGGAGTATTCATTTACATTAACATCACCTGTTAACGATTTTTCGGCAGTGCTTGCAGTCACATCAAAGCAAGAATGTAAATTCTGTCTTGATTTTGTATCATTATTCCCCGTTAAAACCTACAAAAACCGCAAAAACGGTATGAGAAACGACATAGCCGAAATGCTTGCGGACTTAAAGCCTAAATTTATGCGTTTTCCGGGCGGTTGTCTTATCCACGACGGCACACTTAATTCCGACGACAGAAACTCAATGTACCGTTGGAAAAATACAATCGGTACTGTAACCGACAGACCGTCACGACGTAACAACTGGCGATACAATCAATCGTTGGGACTCGGATATTTTGAATACTTCCAATTCTGTGAGGACATCGGTGCAAAGCCTCTGCCTGTACTTCCTGCCGGATATAATCCGCATATGGAGCAAGCCGTTCCGCTTGACGAAATTCAGGAATGGATTGACGACGCACTTGACCTTATCGAATTTGCCAACGGCACTGCCGACACGAAGTGGGGCAAAATAAGATGTGATATGGGACACGCCGAGCCGTTCAACCTTGAATATCTTGCAGTCGGCAACGAAGAAGTCGGTCAGGGCTTTTGGGATAGATATGACCTTTTCCACAAAGCCATAAAAGAGAAATATCCGCAAATAAAAATAATCAATTCCGCAGGGCCTTTCCCGCAAGGCGGCGAATTCGAACGCGGTTGGAACAACGCAAAAAAGAACGGCTCTGACCTTGTTGACGAGCATTACTACACATCACCCGAATGGATGCTTGCCAACTGCCACCGTTACGACAATATGCCGTCAGACGGTCCGAAAGTATTCTTAGGCGAATACGCGTCATGGGGCAACACATATTACAACGCACTTATCGAGGCGGCATATATGACAGGACTTGAAAACAACGCACACGCAATCGGTCTTGTATGCTATGCACCGCTTTTATGCAATGTTGACTACATAAACTGGCAGCCCGATATGATTTGGTTTGACAATCACAGAGTATACGGCAGTGCAAATTACTATGTACAAAAAATGTTTATGAACTGCACAGGCAACAATTTGCTTGACGTAAAGCACGACGGTTTTGACAAGCCTATCACTCTTGGCAGTGACAAAATCAGCGGTAATATTGAGATTGAAGCTGACAGATGCAGTGCGGAATTTTACGATATTAAAATCACCGACATCGCAACAGGCAATGTAAAAACATATGAAAATCTATCATTCAACAACGGCGGTAAAGCCGTTATAGACAGCATAGACTCAAATCATTACAAAGTCGAATTTACCGCCAAACGTACTGCAGGCGACAAAGGTTTCCGCCTGTTCTTTGGCAAGTCGGACGATAAAAACTTAATTCAATGGTTTATCGGCGGTTGGCAAAATCAAGACACAGAAGTCAACGCACAAGTAAACGGACGCGGTTCGTGCCTTGACCACAACATTTTCTCCGTAATGACAGGACAGGAATACAAACTTTGCCTTGAAGTCAACGGCAGAAATATTACTACATATATAAACGGCAAAACCGCAAACACTACAATCGACAAACAGCCTGTTATGGAGGAATTGTACTACACCGCAAGCAGTGACGATAACAACATTTATATCAAAGCGGTCAATGTGCGTGACACCGAAATAACATCTGAAATATGTGTTGAGGGCGTAAACGGCATTAACGCAAACGTAACGGAGCTTTCCGGCAATTCGCTTGATGATATGAACGATTTCGATAATCCGAAAAAGGTATCGCCGAAAACATCGGCTTTAACAACCGTATCAAATACATTTGAATACAAATTTCCGCCGCAAAGTGTTACAATATTTACTGTACAAAAATAAAACCATTAGACGACTGATAAAACAGTCGTCTTTTTTTGTAATCAAACCCCAAAAAGCAGAATAAATATAAACAAAAGGGGGTATCCGTATGGAAAGCTTTGAAACTATTGCACCGATAACAGTTCTTGTTTGTTCACTTACCGCACTGTTATTTTCATTTATCAAATTTTACTCCGTAAAGCGAAAAAGCGAAGGTACGGATATGATGAAAAGCATCAGCGTCAAAATACGCAAAGGTGCGATGACATATCTTAAACGGCAATACAAAACAGTCGGCATATTTTTTGCGATTATGTTTTTCATTTTGACCATACTTGCGGCGAAAAGATTTCTAAGTCCGTTTGTGCCGTTTGCATTTTTGACAGGCGGATTTTTTTCGGGATTGTCTGGGTATGTCGGAATGAATATCGCCACATATGCCAACACACGCACCGCAAACGGTGTTCGTGACGGACTTAACAAGGGTTTAAAAATTGCGTTTGCGTCAGGCTCTGTTATGGGGCTTACCGTTGTCGGTTTGGGACTTTTCGATATAAGCGTGTGGTTTATTCTTTTGAAATTCGTGTTTAAACTCAACATAAATGAAGTTATGACTGCTATGCTCACATTCGGTATGGGTGCAAGTTCAATGGCACTGTTTGCACGTGTGGGTGGCGGAATATTCACAAAAGCGGCTGATGTCGGAGCGGATTTAGTCGGCAAAGTCGAAGTCGGTATACCTGAGGACGATCCGCGTAATCCTGCCTGCATTGCCGATAATGTCGGCGACAATGTCGGTGACGTTGCAGGAATGGGTGCTGATTTGTATGAATCGTACGTCGGCTCGATTATTTCGTGCGGAGCGCTTGCGTCGGCGGCAGGACTTGGCTTTAACGGTGTACTTGTGCCGATGCTTATCGCCGCAATCGGCATAATTGCGTCTATTATCGGCACATTTTTCGTTTCGACAAAGGAAGGTGCAACGCAAAAATCGCTTTTAGGCTCATTAAGACGCGGTACATACATTGCGTCAATCCTGTCGGCAGTCGGCTCGGCGTTTCTGATTTTTACATTACTTCCCGACAATTCAAATGTATTTTGGGCGGTTATTTCGGGACTTATCGCAGGAGTGATGATAGGATATTTCACAGAGTATTACACGTCTGACTCTTACAAGCCTACAAAAAACCTCGCAAAATCTTCAAATACAGGCTCGGCGACAATCATAATAGACGGTATCGCGTTGGGAATGTCGTCAACGGCAATACCTGTTATTATAATCGGAATTTCGGTAATTATAAGCTACTTTACCGCAGGAGGTATGGCAAGCTTTGAGGACGGACTTTACGGAGTTGGTCTGTCGGCAGTCGGTATGCTTTCAACACTCGGCATAACGCTTGCGACAGATGCATACGGACCTGTTGCCGACAACGCAGGAGGTATTGCGGAGATGTCGGGACTTCCAGATATAGTGCGTGAAAGAACGGACGCACTCGATTCACTCGGCAACACGACCGCCGCAACAGGCAAAGGTTTTGCAATAGGCTCGGCGGCACTGACCGCGCTTGCACTGATAGTTTCATACACCGATAAAATAACCGAAATGGGAATTGAACTTAATCTTTCCGTCACTAATCCGGCGGTGCTTATAGGCTTATTTTCAGGGGCAATGCTGCCGTTTTTGTTCAGTGCAATGACTATGAGAGCTGTCGGACGTGCGGCACAAAAAATTGTTGTTGAAGTAAGACGTCAGTTTAAGGAGATAAAAGGATTGATTGACGGAAAAGCAGAGGCTGATTATGAAACGTGCGTTGACATATGCACAAAATCTTCGCTGAAAGAGATGATTTTCCCCGCCTCACTCGGAATACTTGCACCGATAATTGTCGGATTGGCGCTTGGGTGCAACGGTGTTGTCGGTATGCTTGCAGGTGCTTTAATATCCGGTTTTGCACTTGCTGTAATGATGGCTAATTCGGGCGGTGCTTGGGATAATGCGAAGAAATATATCGAGGCAGGTAATTTCGGCGGTAAGGGCAGCGAAAATCATAAAGCCGCCGTTGTCGGCGATACGGTCGGTGATCCGTTTAAAGATACTTCCGGTCCGTCCGTTAATATATTGATTAAACTTCTGTCTATGGTTTCAATCGTTTTCGCCGCACTTATCGCCACATACGGCGGTATGGGGCTGTTTTAGGCATACAAAAAGGCGGTGTCAAACCGCCTTTTGTATCTCTTAATTATTCAATGTTAAATTCTTGTGCTTGTATAACAGGTTGCAACATATCCGATAAAACAAACACTTTCGCCGATTCGACTTTATCCGTTTTGTCAATCGAAATAGTCGTATTGCCCGACATTTCAAGCGGAACACAATTCATTTTTACCAAAACTCCGTTTTCGTCATATGCCGCCGCATACACATAACAAGTTTTATATGTTTGTTCCGGCTCTACATAAAATGTATATCCCTCCGATGTTTCGGTTTTTGTTATTGTTGCCGTTGTCAACGGTATATCTCGTTTATAATGAATAGTTGCACTGTTCAATTCGTCATTTTCTGAAGATATAGATATTTTATTCCATTGTTCTTCCGTGCCGTTATAATATACATCTTTTAAATTATTACATTCATAAAATATATTTTTATCTATACTTGTTATGCTGATTGGTATTGTTACACGAGTTATATTGTCACAGTTTTTAAACGCATAATCATAAATGTATTTTACACTATCAGAAATTGTTATGTTTTCTAAATTGCTACAATTCCCAAAGGCACACGTTCCAATACTTGTTACACCGTTAGGTATTGTTATTTTCTTTAAATTGCTACAATTCAAAAAAGCATAATTACCAATATATTCTACACTGTCGGCTATTGTTATCTTTTTTATATTACTACAACTCTCAAAAGCACGAGCGCCAATATTGGTTACACCTTCTTCTATGACAACGCGTTCTATTTCTTGGTTATCCCTAAACGGAGAATGTGCATTTGATCCGGTATTTCCCCACCTTGTCATATTCCCCGTACCGCTGATTGTAAGTGTTCCATAATCATCAAGCGTCCATGTAACATTCTCACCACAAGTACCGCTTGTTGCAGCAGACGCGATAAGTGGCATAAATGCGCAAAGTACAGATAATACAAACACAATGCTTAAAAATTTATTTTTCATTTTAATTTACCCCCAAAATAAATTTTATGAATTAAATCCGATAAATATTTTTATATTTTTTACAGTTAAAATATAGCATTTACATTGTATCACATATTTTGACAATTGTCAACGTTTTCCACACACAAAAAAGGCAAGCCACATAAGTGACTTGCCTTAAATTTTTATTAGCCTTGTGTATTGTAGCTGTAGTTTGGAGCCTCTTTAGTTATATAAATATCATGAGGATGGCTTTCCTTTAGACCTGCGCCTGTAATTCTTACGAACTTACCGTTTTCCTTTAACAACTGAATTGTCTTAGTTCCGCAGTAACCCATACCCGAACGCAGACCGCCAAGTATTTGGAATATAGTATCAGAAACAGGACCTTTGTAAGGTACACGACCTTCAACGCCTTCAGGAACAAGTTTCTTTGAACCTGTTTGGAAGTATCTGTCCTTACTTCCGCATTCCATAGCCGCAATAGAACCCATACCTCTGTAAACCTTAAAACGTCTGCCTTGGAATATTTCAAATTCGCCCGGGCTTTCGTCACAGCCTGCAAGCAAGCTGCCAAGCATAATTACGTCAGCACCTGCCGCAACAGCCTTAACAACATCGCCCGAATACTTAACACCGCCGTCGGCGATAACAGGGATATTGTACTTCTTTGCAACTTGGCTTACGTCATATACAGCAGTAATCTGCGGTACACCGATACCTGCAACGACACGGGTTGTACAGATCGAACCCGGTCCGATACCGACCTTAACACAGTCTGCGCCTGCGTTAATAAGTGCCTCTGCCGCCTCACCTGTTGCAATATTTCCTGCGATTAAGTCCAAATCAGGGAATGCATCCTTGATTTCCTTAACCTTATTTATGATATTCTTACTGTGACCGTGTGCACTGTCAAGTACAACAACGTCAACACCTGCGTTATATACAGCCTTAACTCTTTCCAATGCATCGTTGGTAACACCGATTGCCGCACCGACCAAAAGTCTGCCGTTCTTATCTCTTGCAGAATTCGGATAACGGATAGCTTTTTCAATATCCTTTATTGTAATAAGTCCTTTTAAGTGATTTTTCTCATCAACTATCGGCAACTTCTCAATCTTGTGCTTTGAAAGAATTTTCTGTGCCTCTGAAAGAGTTGTTCCGACAGGAGCAGTTATAAGATTTTCGCTTGTCATAGCGTCTTTAATTTTCTTTGCAAAATCTGTTTCAAATCTCAAGTCACGGTTTGTAATTATACCGATAAGCACGTTATTGTCATCACAAATCGGAACACCTGAAATTTTATATTTACCCATAAGCTCATCTGCGTCTTTTAGCGTATGGTTTTCAGAAAGACTGAACGGATTGGCTATAACGCCGTTCTCACTTCTCTTTACTTTATCAACTTCCGCAGCCTGCTGTTCAATCGTCATATTCTTATGAATTATTCCGATTCCGCCCTCTCGTGCGATTGCAATAGCCATTGACGACTCTGTAACAGTATCCATTGCCGAACTCATCAGCGGTATGTTAAGCGTTATGTTTTTAGTTAGTTTTGTTGTTAAGTCAACTTCGTTAGGTGTAAAATCAGATGCTTGCGGTACAAGTAATACATCATCAAATGTAAGACCTTCCTTAGAAAATTTTTCTTCCATTCTTATAACTCCTCTCATTAGTATTAATTTTATTAATTATAACAAATTTTGCGGTTTTTTTCAAGACCTTTTTTACGTCATTTTAAAGTTTATTATAATTGATTAATATAGTCTGTAAGGCATATTCGCATTGTGGCAATATCACTAATTTTGAAAACTTCGCCCTTTAATCTCGACGAACCCGCAAGTCCCTTGATATACCATGCAATATGCTTTCTCGCCTCTTTTATTCCGCGGCTTTCGCCCTTTTCTTCAACAAGTATTTCAATATGTTCCAACGCTTGTGCAAGTCTGTCCTGAGGAGTCGGTTCAAAGTTCACTTTGCCGTTTTTCAGATATTCGTTTACCTGTCTGAATATAAACGGATTTCCCTCACAGCCTCTGCCTATCATAACCGCGTCACAACCCGTCATATCAATCATTCTTTTCGCATCCTCGGCACATTTTATATCGCCGTTGCCGATTACCGGAATTGAAACCGATTCTTTTACTTTCTTTATTATATCCCAATCCGCCGTTCCGCTGTAAAACTCTGCCCTCGTTCTGCCGTGTATCGCAATCGCCGCCGCTCCGCCTTGTTCTATAATCTTTGCAACTTCAACTGCATTTATACTGTCATCGTCCCAACCTTTACGAATTTTTACCGTCACAGGCACAGGCGACGCGGAAGAAACTTTATGCACTATCTCGCCTATTTTTTCGGGTGTCTTAAGCAATGCGCTGCCGTCACCGTTATTTACGATTTTCGGTGTGGGACAGCCCATATTTATATCTATTATATCAGGTTTTACCGCCATAACTTTCGGTATCACTTCCGCCATTATATCAGCGTCAGAGCCGAATATTTGTATCGCACAAGGACGTTCTTCGTCATCTATCCGCATTAAATCGGCGGTTTTTTTATCGTTGTAGTACAGTCCTTTCGCACTCACCATTTCCGAATACACAAGTCCTGCACCGTATCTTCGGCATATTTTTCTGAAAGGTAAATCAGTTACTCCCGCCATCGGTGCAAGAAATACGTTGTTTTCTGTTTCAAAATTTCCTATTTTCATTGTTTCGCCTTTTATTTTTCCCTTTGTTTTTGATTATATCCAAAACAGACAAGCCTGTGTTGTGTTTTTGGCTTGCCTGCTGTTGTGTTGCCACCACTCTGTCACTTCGTGACACCTCTCCTCAAGGAGAGGCTTTTCGTACGGCTCCCATTGAGGGGAGCCGGCGGCGTAGCCGTCTGTGGGGTGGCTTTACCTTGCCTTTCGATTTGCCACCACTCCGTCACTTCGTGACATCTCTCCTCAAGGAGAGGCTTTCGTATGGCTCCCATTGAGGGGAGCTGGCGGCGTAGCCGTCTGTGGGGTGGCTCTTTTCTCTCTTACCTATTATCTGCTACTCGGGCGACCGATGATCGCCACTACGAACGTTAAATTATCTTCTTTTTGAGTATTCCAATATTTTATGATTATTTGAGAAGAACTGCAAATTTGCGTCAAAATACAAATGTGAAACTTCGCCCTTATTCATTTCACCGTTTTCGATTTTATTTGCACAATCCCATGTTGTATCGACAATCATCCATCTGCCGTCAACGTATACTTCATTCCATGCGTGATTTTGTTCGTCGGTTGCAATACTTGTATCTGTCCACGCGGTATCATTACCGACACCAAGTGCGTATCCCGACACGACATTACACGGTATATCAATACTTCTGCACAGTGACGCCATAAGCGTTGCAAAACCAAGACACACTGCCTTACGGCTCTTTACTATATCCGTTGCGTAATACGGCGGTGCCTCGTCACTTGCAAGGCTGTCAACGTCATAATACATATAAGAACATATCCAATCGTGCAACGCAAGCACTTTTTCATAGTCGGTCGTTTTATCCGCCGTAAGCTGTTCGGCGATAGAGATTATACTGTCACTGTTTGACTGTATAGACGCGGTGTATTTAAGCGCCTCTTTAATTGACTTATCCTTTTCATACATCGCCTTATTATGTTCAAACACAGGTGACTGTTCGATAACCCAACCGCCGTTGCCGTCACGCACAAGTTTTACATAATTATACACCCAGCTTTCAAACTGTCCGTAAGGCCTATCACCGGTATACACGTCAACACCGACAGATGCGCCGTCCGTTTTCGGAATTGATATTGTTTTATTGAAACTATTTTCGGAATTTGCCGTAATCGAAACCTGTTCAAGCGTTTCACCGTTTTCATCGATAAATGCCGCAATCAAATTTGATTTACTTCTTGAGCCGACAATTCCGAATATCTGTATTCTGTCATAATCCGCAATCATAGAAATATTTTCGTTCGGATAAAACGAAAGCATAGGACTGTTCTGTATATACGCATTGACCGCCACATCTGACGGATCAATAGGTAAATCCTCCTGTTTTATCATTGCCATAAGCTCGGACGGTGTAGGAATATAATCCGTCACCCTCGAAAGCCGTTCGGACAATGCCGAAACTGACTCAGTAACCTCCGGACAATTTTCTTTAAGATACGGAACATAACTTCCGAAATTCAAGAAAAAGTCTGTCTGCGAATTAATCACGGCTATTCCTATTGCTAATATCAAAAGTATGGCAAAAAATTTCTTTATCTTTTTCATATCATACCACCATACCAAAATCAAATTTTATATAAAAAATGCTGCGACCTAAGTATATTCTTAAGCCGCAGCATCTTCCTTATTGGAGGCGCCACCCAGATTTGAACTGGGGAATAAAGGTTTTGCAGACCTCTGCCTTACCACTTGGCTATGGCGCCGGATACAAATAACAAAAGACGCATATTTTTGCGTCTTTTGTCTTGTAGTAAATGGAGCGGAAGACGAGATTCGAACTCGCGACGTTCACCTTGGCAAGGTGACGCTCTACCACTGAGCCACTCCCGCATTTTTCACAATTCATAGAATTGTGAAGTGGTGCCTTCGGGTGGAATCGAACCGCCGACACAGGGATTTTCAGTCCCTTGCTCTACCGACTGAGCTACAAAGGCATATGGCGACCCGGATGAGGCTCGAACTCACGACCTCCAGCGTGACAGGCTGGCGTTCTAACCAACTGAACTACCGGGCCATAACACTTTATTTTCATAAAGTGTATTTGGTGGGAGTTACAGGGCTCGAACCTGTGACATCCTGCTTGTAAGGCAGACGCTCTCCCAGCTGAGCTAAACTCCCATTTGCGCTGACCTGTTGTGTCGGCCAACAACATTGACTATTATAGCAGACCTTTTTTACTTTGTCAACACTTTTTTTAAAAAAATTTTTATTTTTTTAAAAAAGATTTTTTTTGGTTATTTTTGACTGATATTTATATTTATTTTTATGTTTTTATGGTGTATAATATTACTAATATAAAATGTATGACTTAGAGGAGGAAACACTTATGAAGAAATATATAAAAAAGTTAATTTCAATTCCCTCTATATTGGCGATAAGCATTTCATTGCTTACTGCGTGTTCTGTTCCGCAGAGCGAATCGACTCCTTCTCCTTCGGAGAAATCAGCAAATGAAACCGTCTATGCTTTTGTCGGAAAAGATATACAAAATCCGTATAGCCAAAAAGTTTTTGAGGGTTTTGAAAGTGCCTGCAACGAAATAGGCATTGAAGCGATATACAAAGCGCCTACTTCCGCAACTGCCGACAAACAAATTGAAATTATAAACGAACTTATAGATAATAACGTGGACGGAATTGCCATTTCCGCCAACGATGCCGACGCACTTGAATCTTCACTTACCGAGGCTCTGAATTCAGGCATTGAAGTAATATCGGTTGATGCACCCGTAAATTCAATTTCACGAAAAACGCATATTCAACAAGCCGATCCGGAAGTACTCGGACGAAATTTTATAAAGAGTGCGTATGACGTTTCAAACGGTGAAGGCGGTTTTGCGATTTTAACTTCCACAGGCAGTGCACCGAATCAAAATCAATGGATACGCTATCTAAAGCTCGAAATAGAAGAAAATCCCGAAAAATACAGCAATATGCCTCTTATCGAAATAGCTTACGGCGATGATGATGCAACCAAATCTTACACGGAAACACAATATCTTTTGCAAAATGACGCTATTAAAACTATTATCGTTCCTACGACAATAGGCTTGAGTTCCGCCGCCAAAGCACTTAAAGAATCCGGCAAGGATGTAAATCTTATAGGACTTGGTTTTCCGAGTGAATTATCCGAATACATAAAAGACGGAACGTGCGACAGATTGTACATATGGAATACGACCGATCTCGGCTACCTTACCGCCTACACGCTTAAAGCCCTTGACGAAAATGAAATAACAGGCAGCATAGGTGAAACATTTACCGCCGGTTCACTCGGCGAAAAGACAATCACCGCTGACAAGGACAATGCAAGCGAAATAATACTCGGCGACCCGATTATGTTTGACCGCACAAACATCGACTCATTATCGGATATATATTAGTGTAAAATCCCCAAAAAAACACATTTATATGTGTTTTTTTATTTGAAATTATTGCACTGTTCTGCCTATTATGATAATATAATTATACTTATAATTAATTATTCATATTTTCTTTTTTGGGGAGGCACAGAATATATGTATAAAAAAACAATATCAAAAAGATTGAGACTTCCAATTGCCCTGCTTGTCACTATTGCTATTGTTATAATCAGCTACGCCAGTTATATTACCTATGCCGCAAATCAACGAACGATTTCTACTCTTTCTGAAATTTCACATCAAAATCAGATTATTTTCAGTCTTGAAATTGAAAGAGATGCAAAAATCATAGAAAATGCGGCATCTTATATAGAAAAATTGGGTTATGCCTCTTTTGACGATATTCTTACATTTTTAAAGCATAGCCAAATCGCTAATCAACAGCATCTTTTAGGAATTGTAACACCTGACGGCAAGCTTACCGACATAAACGGAGTCGAAATCGACTTATCTCAATTTCCTAATACAAAAGAGGCTTTTAACAGCGAAGAAACTAAATTCTTTTGCGATTCATATAATGATTTTACATTTCTTGTATGCACTACACCCATAAGAATAGACGGCGAAAATAAATTCGTAATTTTCTCTACATATCTGACTTCCCGATATGCAGATTCAATTTCAACGCCTACATTTGAAAATGAAGGATATTCTTACGTCATTGACAGTGACGGAAAAAGAATTGTCGGCTCATCTCATGACGGTTCATTCGGATTGACATTCGACAATCTGTTTGACGAAATGAGTCAAGCGTCAAGCAAAAATGACAGTGCCATACAGCAAATGCAAGCCGATTTAAAAGAAGGTAAATCAGACGGAATAATAATGCTTAACGGCATTGAAAAATACATTTATTATACACCGCTTAATATAAACGACTGGTACATACTTACCGTTGTGCCAAAAACCGTTGTGACAAAGTACACAACTCAAATTCTTATATGCTGTTACCTGTTCATCGTATTTTGCTCAATCGTATTTTTCTACCTATTGCATACGGCAATCAAAGCAAAAGCCACCGGTCAAAAGCAGCTTGAGGAAATGGCTTACGTTGACAGTCTTACAGGCGGTATGTCATACACAAAATTTGTTTTTGAGGCTGAGAAAATACTGAAAAACAATCCTGATGAAAATTATGCTTTAATTAACCTTGATATAAACAATTTCCAATATATCAATGACTTTTTCGGCGATGACGAAGGCGACAGAGCTTTAAAATTTTTGTGGTCTGCCATTTATAAGCGACTTGAGCCAAAAGAATTGTGTTCAAGAATTTTTGACGACCACTTTGTCGCATTAATCACATACGACAATACTAAGTCGTTAGATAAAGCTTGCGCAGATTTCTTTAACTCGCTTAAATTATACAGTCCGGCAGACGGTGTATATAATATGACGGTATCTGTCGGAATTTATCTTGTGGATGACAGAAATATGAATATAAATTCAATGCTTAATCGTGCAAGAACAACACAAAAGCATTTAAAAGGGCAGTCCTCACAATCGCAATATGCAATATATTCTTCAAAGCAACGTGATGATATTATGATGCAGAAAACGATTGAAAACGGATTTGATGATGCTATTAAAAACAAAGAATTTAAGGTTTATTTCCAACCTAAATTCAATATTAACGCAAACAAATTTGACGGTGCAGAGGCACTTGTACGTTGGCAAAAACCTGACGGAACAATAATTTCACCGGGTATGTTTATACCGCTGTTTGAAAAGAACGGCGATATTATTAAGCTTGACAAATATGTACTTGAAGAAACTTGTGCCAAAATCAGAAAATGGCTTGATTTGGGCTATGACGTTTCGCCAATATCGGTAAACGTATCGCTCTTGCAGTTATTGGACGAAAACTTTGTTGAGGATCATATCAAGACGGTTGAAAAGTACGGAATACCGCTAAATCTGATTGAAATTGAATTTACCGAAAGTATTCTTGCAGAAAACGAAAGCTTACTTATTTCGCTTACAAAGCAATGTAAAAAGCATGGAATTAAAGTTTTGCTTGATGACTTCGGCAGCGGATATTCTTCACTTAATATGCTTAATCTTCTGCCTTGCGACATAGTTAAACTTGACAAACGTTTTGTCGATAAACTCGAAACAGACGACAAGTCAAAAGCTATTGTATCGAGTGCAATATCGCTTGCACATACACTTCAAATGTCGGTTACGGCAGAGGGTGTTGAAACAAAAAATCAATACGATTTGTTGAAAGAAATGCATTGCGATAAAATTCAAGGGTTCTATTGTGCAAAGCCAATGCCTGAGGACGATTACGAAAACCTAATCAAAGGCTGATAAATTACAGACATTATAAAAGGCTGTCGAAATCGACAGCCTTTATTTTATATTTGCCCTTTCATCTTAAGCACTCGCTCTACTGCACTGTTTAGTGTCTCTTCGCTGATTTCACCGCATTTAACTGCGTTTAAAATCTGATTATAACCTGTTTGATAATCGGTCGTTATAAGTAAGTCATTACCCGCATTTACCGCTTTAACGTACACATTCTCCATATCTGCGACTGCGCCCATAGCAATGTCGTCTGTCATTATAACACCGTCAAAACCGCACTCATCTCTAAGCATATTGTGAATTGTCGGTGAAAGTGACGCGGGGTTTTCACTGTCAAGTGCATTGACCGTATTATGTGCCACAAGCACACAGCTTGCACCCGCCTCAATTCCGGCTTTAAACGGAAGCAAATCGTTTTCGCGTATGCTCTCGGCAGTTTTGTCGTCATAAACAGTGCCTTGATGACTGTCACCGCCTACACCGCCATATCCCGGAAAATGCTTTAATACGCTCATAATTCCTGCGTTATTCATTGCCGTTACCGTCTTTGAAACGAAATCAGCCGTAACTTCCGCATTTTGTCCAAGACTTCTGTCATACATATAATCAGACGGATTTGTCGAAACGTCCGCAACAGGCGCAATGTTCATATTAACTCCCAAACTCAAAAGGAGTTCCGATTTTTCCGTTGCATTTTCAACTACTGCGTCCATTCCGCCCTCATTGTAAATCTCTTGCGGTGACTTGAATTTTTCGGGTGCAAGATTAGGGTTTGAACTTACTCTTACAACCGTTCCGCCCTCCTCGTCCGCACCGATTATAAGCGGTATGTCGCTTTTATCTTGATAACTCTGTATTTTTTCTTTTACTTCGTCTTTTGTAAGTCCCTCAAAGTCACGTCCGAACATCAATATTCCGCCCGGTTTTATACTCATTAAATCATCTGTTTGTCCGTCCTCAACGCAACGCACAAACAGAATTTGTCCGACTTTTTCTTCAAGGCTCATTGTATCTATGAGCGTCGGCTGTTCTGTATCGGATACTTCGTTCTTCACACCGCCGCAGGACGCAAGCATTGCACACATCGCAATACTTATAATTATAGATATTGTTTTTTTCATCACTTTTCCCCTATTTCACATACAACATTCCGTTTTTATCCTCAAGTTCAAAATACGCAGGGCGTTCAAGCGGCTGCTTGTTCGGCGAATGTAACAATAACAGTAATTTGTCATCAAACGTTTTGAAAATCATACCGTGTCCGCCGTCTTTTTTAAACAGCAGTTCGTCACGTTGTACCCAATTACCGTCTATGTCGCCATTATCCGACACTGCAATAGCCTCTGTATATCCTTCTTCACCCATACTTGACCATAACAAAAGTAACGTACCGTCAGCACATCTGTACGGAAACGGACCGTCCGTAACGTATATACCTTTGTTTTTCTGTGCCTCGGCAATCCAGCTCGCCTCACTCGCTTTAAACAACAAAATCGGTTCACCGACTGCTCTTTTTAAATCTGCACTCATTTCAATCGCACACATTTCACCGTCATTTACCTGTACCCATTCATGGCAAAAAATCATATACGGCTTACCGCTTTTGCTTATGTATAACGTGCCGTCAAGCGATTCCCAATCCGGCGGTGTAATTGTACCCTCACTGTGTACCGTAAATTTGCCGTCCGGCTTGTCTGCCTTTAATACCATAGTTCCACGACATCTGTCCGCCGATTTGAATGACGCAAACATATAGAACGCGCCGTTATACGCATAAACTTCGGGTGCCCAATAATGTCTGTCCGCCCAAAAATCTGCCGTTCGCGTAAATATCTCTTTTGGTTCAGACCAATTTTCAAGGTCGTCACTGACATATACGTCAAGCCCTGTTGCGTTGTCCTCCCACACTTCACTTCCGCGTGAGCCGTATAGGTAATATTTGCCCTCATACGGCAATATGAATGGATCACGTATGTTTATATCTTCTCTTTTCATTGTGTTTCTCCTTTTATTTTTGCCACCTCTCCTTTAAAGAGCGGCTTTCGTAGGAGCGATCATCGGTCGCCCCTACGGTTATCTTACAAGGGACATCGACGTGCCGTCCCCTACTTTCGTTATATCGCATCTGCCACCTCTCCGTCACTTCGTGACACCTCTCCTCAAGGAGAGGCTTTTGGCTCCCATTGAGGGGAGCTGTCAACACAGTTGACTGAGGGGTGGCATTTTATTGTTATCCCACGTTATACCATATGAGACAGTCCGCTACTTTCCCTGTACTGCGGTCATAATTTGATTATACGCCCAATGATTTGGCGAAACATCACCGAACGGATTTTCTGCATTTTCCGCTATCGGATTACCAAGCACTTTATTCATCATTGTAACCGCCTCCGCGCGAGTTACTGAATTATCAGGCTTAAACGTGCCGTCCTCATATCCGCTTACGATATTTTCATCATACAACGACTTTATATATCCTGTTGCATAATAATCGTTTGGCACATCTGAAAATTCTGTACATATTCCATCTCCGTCAAATGAGCCGTATTTACTCAAAATAACTGCCAATTCTCCACGTGTTATATCTATGTCAGCCTTAAATGGACCGCCATCGTAACCCGAAATATACCCCTTTTCAGTGGCATATCCGACATAATTCGCATACCATTCATCACCCGATACATCGGTAAAATTACTTGAATACATCTTATTTTCGTCAAAATCAGACGAACATCTTGCTATAATTGCCGCCGCCTCAGCACGGGTTATTGTACTATCCGGTCTGAATGTGCCGTCCTCATATCCCGAAATATACGCCTTACTTCCACCGTTTCCTGTTTTAAGTCTTATAATACTGAATGAATCGGCAGGTGCATTATATGTAAAGTTATTGCTTGCGTTTGTGAGTTCGATTTCTTTCGGTACGATTGCATTTTTATTATCAAGACTGTTTTCCAAATTTGTATCGCCCGACATAACAGTTGTCTTTGCGATATTTGACGTTACCGTTTCGCCCGATACATTCATTCCGATATTTACGTCACTGTCCATTGTATTGACAACCTTAACTATAACGTCACCTGTTTCCTCATCATATACACTTGACGAATACACAGGGCCGTATTCCTTAGGCTTTTTATATGAGCATATAAATTCATCATTCAAATATGCTTTGATTTCATCATCAGTCACTTCAACCGTAACGTCATACCATTCATTATCATTTATATGCACGTTACCGACATACGACTGTTCCGCAACGTTACCGGAAGAAGAACTTACACCGTTTACAATGTGCTGTACCTTTGCGGTTGTATTGCCCCAACCGCCTATATTAACTCTGTAATAATTCAATGCATCATCTGCCGCAACTCCTATTTGGAAACCCTCGCCGCCGCTCAATTTGCGTGCTTTAAGCGACAAAGTATATTGTCTGTTATCCGGATACGGGAAATAACATATCGCACCTGTTTCATCAGAGGATTGGACAAGTGCGCCTTCTTTGTTCATTGTCCATTCGCCTTTGCCAATCTCCCAACCCCTATCTTCTAAATTATAATCGTCCTCATCATATTCTTCATCTAAGTTATAATCGTCCTCATCATCATATTCTTCAGACTCACTTGGCGTCAATACACCGATAGTATCACCCGAATATAATCTTATATCTTTAAATTCATTATGTGTTCCCCAACTTCCAACTGCAACACCGCCTTTAAGTGCGTCGTCTTTTTCGATACCGTTCAGTTTAACCTCTGTCGGCAAAGAATAATTGCCTTGATTATTTGAGAACAGTGACTGAACGTAATAATTCGGTGTAAGAACGTAATCCGAATTATTAAACCAAATCATATCCGCCGCCGACCACTGTGTATTGCCGTACTTCGCAAACATAGGCGCGTAGCTCGCCATACGCACAACGTCCGCATTTCTTTCAAGACCTGTCATAAACGCCGCCTCTGACAGTGCGTTATACCAAGCATTACCCTTTGACGCATATTCACCCAAAAATACCTTTGTATTTGTATCACGTCTGTAATTATCATATCTGTAAGCGTGCTGTCTGAACCAATCGGCTGTTTCATAATAATGCTCGTCCATACGGTCGGCAAGCTCCTCATGTTCATTCGCCCAATTCCATGCAAGGTCATTTGAGCTTCCGCTTGACGCAGTACCTGACGTTGTTACAAGGTTAATATCGGGATATTTTTCGTGTATCTGCTTTGCAAATTCTTCATATCTTTCAAAGTAAATATCGCCGTACTGCTCATTTCCGATACCTATGTACTTCATATTAAACGGCTCTTTATGTCCCATTTGAATACGCTTTTGCACCCATTCATTACTTTCATCAGTACCGTTTGCAAATTCGATAAGGTCAAGCGCATCGTCAATATACGGCTGTAATTTGTCCATAGGAACAAGGTGTTCTTCGTCCGTTGCACTTCCGCTTCGGACTTGACACGCAATACCGCAATTCAAAATAGGAACAGGCTCCATACCCAAGTCCTCGCACATTTGGAAATACTCATAAAAACCAAGTCCGTAAGTCATCATATACGGCTCTGTCGCAGACGGATTCCATATGTTTATCATTTCCTTACGCTCTGACACATCACCGATTGTATCTTTCCAGTTCCAAGCCGTATCCATTGTCTGTCCCTCAACGGCACAACCTCCCGGAAAACGCAAGAATTTAGGGTGCATTGCTTCAAGCTGTTCCATCAAATCCTTACGCAAGCCGTGTCCTTTGTATGTATCCTCCGGCATAAGCGATACCATATCTACATCAAGGTCACTGTCGCCTGTATTTGTAACAATAATTCCGCTGCCGTCACTTTCAAGTTCTTCGTCAGCAGTGAATGTAACAGAATACTTTTTCCAATCGTCTTTTGAATTACATTTTATAACGGCAGCAGCCTCATTAAAAGGTTCAACCTCAAAACTAGCCTTATGTTCATCTATTACAATTCCCAACGACACCGTCAGTTCACCCTCGCCGCGTGCATATACCGAAAAATCATATTTTTCGCCATTTTTAAATTCCATTCCGCTGAAAGATGTACCTTTATCGCAATCCCATTCGGTTCCGTCATAAAAACCGTCATTACAAATCATTTCACCTTTCGGAATTGTAATATATGTAGGATTATTTTCGTTCATCGGTTTATCTGTTTTAACCTGTATATTTTCGGCGGTATAATATTTGCCGTCCGCTCTGTTAGGCTCTTTATATATTGAATACAGTCCCCAATTATATAAATGTCCTTCTTTTTCATCACTCTTTTCAAAAGAACGGTTTTGAACCATTTCCGCATAAAGTCCGCCGTCTGCGGCAGAGTTAATATCCTCGAAGAACAATCCCCACATATCGTCCGAAACGTCCTTACTCCTGTCCGAAGCGTCAATATTAATTGAATAAGGTTCTTCCTCACTGCCTGTCACATACAGTGTATACTCTCTGTCTACACCCCCGTATGACTGCACAAGCGTTACTGTTTCGGCGGTTTTATTATGCTTAACCGCACCTGTTTCGGTGTTTATAAGTCCGAGATTATCTGTTTCATTCCACACAATACCGTCTGCCTGCGGTAAAGTTATACTGTCGCCTGTCACAATCTGTTCATCGTCTATCGCATATGAATCAAGCATAACATCGGCATTTATTTCACCGTCAGCCATAACTTTTAATATTTCGTCCTGTGAAAGTGCGGTGTTATAAACTCTGAAATCGTCCACTACCGCCGACAAATATGCGTCACCGTCATAGTGCGACTTACCTATATAATTAGCAGTGTTTGTAAGTTCGGATATATCCTTTATACCCGACTTACTCTTTATAAGTCTGCCGTTTCTGTAATATGAAACGGTATCGCCTTTAATTGTTATCGCATAGTTTACCCAATCTTTTGCGGTTTCCTGCGTGCAATCCATTGTATCAACGGTTGCACCGTTTTTTATCTCCAATCTTGAAGCACCGCCACTGTACGGTGCAAAGAAAAAGTTTTGGTTTGAGTCCGTACCGAAATCGAAAACTCTGCCCCATGTTGTGAATTTATTAATCTTCACCCACGTTGTAACAGTCATATCGCTTGACAGAATATTATCCGGCAATTCGGCATAGCCATCCGTACCGTCAAGCAAAAGACCTTTACCCTTGTTACCGTCATCGGTTACACTTGCACCACCCGACAGTTTCAATTCATTCTTGCCGTTTTGGTCGGCAAGCTGTTTGTTTCCGTCAAACGTGTACTGTAAAACGGGTTTCGGCACATTTTCCGCCGCAATACTCACACACGGTAATGACGTAAACGTCATTGCCAACGCAGACACCACTGCAATAAGTTGTTTTTTCATAATTTCTCCCTCTTTTTATATAAATTTTATTTGTGACTTCTGTAGATACATTCCGCAACATATTGTTCCAATGCATTCCACTCTTCAACACGTCCTTCTTTTATCGCCAAGTCAATCTCCGCAACTCGCCTTAGCATCCAAACAAGCGAATCCTCCGAAAAGCCTTTTGCGCTGTTTATATATTTTCTTGCAACAAACAACGAAACGCCTATTTCCGATGCAACCTCAGCTTGCGGCGCACCGTTCATTAATTTTACACGGAGCATTTTTTCAAATGTCGAAAGCATTAAATATATAAGCGTAAACACATTTTCTTTGACCGTTTTTAAATCGGCAAGCGTTTCCATTGCCTTTTGTGTATTGCCGAGCATAATCGCGTCCGTAAGTTCAAAAACGATAACTTCCATTGACTTTGCAACAACTCTGTCAATATCGGTTTTATATATTTCTTCATCACAAAAATCAATCAGCTTTTTTATTTCATTATTAATGCTCGCCAAACCACTGTCACATATGGTTATAAGGTAATACGCATTTTCTTTTGAAATCTTCTTTTTTGCGTTCAGAAATTGCTTGACAACCCACGTCACAAGGTCAGCCTCACTCAAATAAGTAAATTCAACCACTGTTCCGACCTTTGCCGCCGCCTTATACAAAGCACTTCTTTTATCAACCGATGTTTCATCGAAAATCACGACCGTATCGTCAGATATTCTTTTAAACTTTTCGGTCCAAAATTCCTTTTTTTCTTCTGTCGATGCCTCATCTTTTCCGCTTTTCAACTGAAAAATACCGCTGTCCTTAATGTGTATCAGCTTTTTCTCCGTCATCATCGGAAAGCTTTCCCACGCGTCGTCATATTCCGAAAACGCAACGTCACGGCCTTCAATTTTTATGTGGTTAAAGTCGGGGAATCCGCCGTCCGGAACGCAGTCTTTTACCCTATTAACGTACATTTCACGCAGGTAGTCCTCCTCACCGTAAAACACATATAAAGGTGCTAAAACACCCTCTTTAAGCTGTTTTTTCAGTTTTAACAAATTTCCGTTTTTCTTTTCCGCCATTCTTATCTCCTATTATATATATCCGTTTCGGCACTGCCGTTTTTATGTATTATAAATTTTATATCGCCGTCATAATCAGTACGAAAAACCTGTGCATTTTTCAGTCTTTCAAGTACATCGTCATTCGGCAAATTATATGGATTATTCTCACCGACGCTTATAACCGCATATTCGGGAGTTAATTTTTCAACCCATTCTTCACACGTTGCGGTATTCGAGCCGTGATGTGCAACCTTTAACAAGTTCGTTTTGCCTGCTTTTCCGTCGTCAATCAAATTCTTTTCGGCAAATGCTGACATATCACCCGTAAATGTTGCAGAAAAACCGTTATACTCAACGTAATACACATATGAAGTATCATTTTCATCATCACTTAACCCTGTCTTATTTGACGGAGGAATAATTCTTATTGTCATTCCGTTATTATAAGTAAGAAGTGTTTCCTGTGAAATGTAATGCACTGTCGTGCCGTTTTCCCTTGCGGTATTTTCAAGTGCCGAACGCCATTCACTGCCCTCCATATTATCGGGCAGAAATAAATTTCTTACCTTTATATTCTCCATTGCCGCTATAATTCCCTGCACATGGTCTTGATGATAATGACTTACAAACGCACTGTCTGCCTTTGTTATCCCCTCTGTTTCAAGATAATCAAGGTACACCTTTTCACCGGGGTTGTAATCAGAATACGAATTACCACCACCGCCGTCTATAAGCACATTAAATCGGTACGGTGCTTGAATTACCGCACCGTCACCCTGACCGACATTGACGAATGTAATTTCCACATTATTTGTACTAATCACTTCGCCTATTACATACGAAGTCATCAATGCCGCCGCAACAAAAATCGCAATACGCATTTGACTGTTTTTCTTCTTAATATATTTCACTCCGCAGACAACGGCAAGAGTGTATATAATAAGTAATAACAAATTCGGTTTTGCAACTGTATGCGATACAAGACCGAGTTTATATGAAATTGTCGGCACAAGTTTTAGTATAAACAGCACACAGTCAACCGCCTGTTTAAACAGCGGTGCGGTATTGAATACCGCAAGCATTACAAGCAAAATCGGTGCAAGCACTATAATCACCGTCACGCAAGGCAACATTATTATTGACAAAACAATCGAATATATCGAAACAGCACCGAAAAAGTACGCCGAAACAGGCAAAAGTCCGATTGTACAAATTATGCCTATCGCAAAAAGTCTGCGAATGTATTTTATATGTATAAATTTAAGTTTACCGTGCACACAGTCGTAAAAGTAATATATCATAATTGCCGACAGCACCGACATCACAAATCCTGCGTCAAACAGCATTATCGGGTTTGCCGCTCCGACCGCAAGCAACGTTATACCGACTATATCCGGATAATATTTACGTCCGAATTTACTTTCGGTAAATATTATTACCGCTATCATCACAGCCAATCTGACCGAAACGGTATTGTTTGCATTTGCGAAAGCATATATAATAAGAAGAAACACCGTCAAAATATCGCGTGTCCTCTTTTTGAATATGCCCAAAACAAGCGTTATTAAGGACATTAAAAGCATTATATGAAGATACGAAGAATAAAAATATCTTTTCGTACCCGTTTTGGTAAGTATCTTATCAAAATCGTCCGAAAATTCTTTTTTATCCCCTATCAGCACAGCTTTCATTATCGCATTGTAATCGCCCTTGTAATGCTTGTCAATTAATTTTGAAATTGAGTTCTTAAACGAATTGTTAATCGCATATGGTGAATAATCTTTTATCACTTCGTCCGAAAGTTTAACTTCACTGCTGTATGATTTAAAGAAAATCCCCAATTTTTTATAATATTTCTTATAATCAAAGCCATTTCTATTCAATTTTTCAGGAAGTTCGTCGATAAATCCGCCGAAAGTTACGGTATCACCGTATTCCGGCTTATTATCGGAAGTAAGAAGGATTTTATCCCTTACCTTTTCATTATTTACTTTACGCACATCGATTACATATCGTACATTTTCATCTTCTTCACTGTCCTGCGGTATCTCGCACACACGACCGACGACAGTCACATACCGCCCTTCATACTTATACAAATCATGTGCATTTTCGCTTACTTGGGCGTTGCAAAGAACTGTGCCCATAACAAGCGCCGTCATCATAACAAGTATTTTTGTATTGAATTTATGTTTAAAAACCGACACAACTGTCAATACCATTATAAGGGACAAAAGAAAAATTAATGCAAACGCAATGTCTATGCGTTCGTAAATATACACCCCAATCGAAAAGAATACGGCGATTTTAATATATTCAACCATATTTCTTACTCCTTGTATGCTTTAATTATATCAAATCGCAGTTTTCTTTACAACGGCAATGTAACTTTTGTAATCTTTGTAACGTGTTTGTAATATAAATGCACCGATTTTTACAAAGAAACATACTTTACGCGTAATCTGCCTGTAATATTAGGCTGAAATTCTGTAATTTTTGAATTATTTGAATTTTGTACACTTTTACATTATTTCACCTACAAAACGTACTGTTTATGCGACATATTGAACATTTTACCCCTTGTTTTATGTTACAAAAGCTACCGTTTTATTACTAAATTGTTACAAAAAGAATACGATACGATTAAAAAAGTGTTGACAAATGGTTTAATGTGGTGTATAATCCTGTTTGTAATGTTTTAGAAATATATTAGAAATACAAATGCAATTTAAGTAATCGTTAAGAAAACTTAAATCATTAGGAGGTTTTATTTTATGAAGAACTTTAAGCATTCACTTATTGCTGTAATAGCAGTAGCAATGATAAGTTCACTTGCAGTAGCACAAGCATCCGGCTTAAACAATTCAAAAACAGAAAGAGAACAAAGAATAAATGCGGCAGCAGCAGAGCAGAACATAACAATCGCTCAAAAGGATATTACAGACGCAGTTAAAGGTACTGCCGAGATTTCAACAGAACCTACAGAAACTTCTGCGGAAAATACAGCAGAAGAAAGCGAAATTGCAGCAAAGAGTTTTTACCCTCTTGGCTATGTACTTATCTCAAACGGTTCACTTGACGTAAGAGAAACTCCATCAGACGAGGCTAACGTTATCGACAAAGTCGAAGTATGTACAGAAGTTGAAGTTATGGAAAACTCAGAGGGTTGGTACAAAATAGCTTATAACGGCGGTAAGACAGGTTATGTTCCAAGTGAATCAATAACTCAAGATAAAAACCTTGCAGATGAGGCTAAAAAGAGTTATACTAATTACAGAATTGCTCAAGTTACACTTTCAGGCGAATCTGTAAGAGTAAGAAGTGCAGCAAACACTGACGCAGATGTTATAGAAGAACTTTCAGACGGTACTTATGTATATGTACTAAGCGGTGAAAATGATTTTATAAAGATTTGCTACGGTGATGACTATAAAGAAGGTTACGTTATCAATACTTCCCTTCAATTCACAGGCGAATGGATAGAAAAAGACACTATCGCACAAAAACAACAGGAAATTGCAGACGCAAAGGCAGCCGCTGAAAGAGCAGAAAGAATTGCCAAGCAAAACGCAGCCGCAGCCAACGTTGCAACATCTGCACCGTCAGCATCTTCACAATCAGAAGAAACACAGTCGGCTCCGTCATCTTCATCAAAGGGACAATCTATCGTAAACACAGCAATGCAATATCTTGGTGTTCCGTATGTTTGGGGCGGTACTTCCCCATCAGGTTTCGACTGCAGCGGTCTTGTGCAGTATGTATGTTCAAAGAACGGTATCAGCGTAAGCCGTGTAGCATCAGACCAAAGAAATAACGGAACTTATGTAAGTCGCGACAACCTACAACCGGGTGACCTTGTATTCTTCGGTAAGGGCGGAAACATTCACCACGTTGGTATCTATGTAGGTAACGGAAATATGATTCACGCTCCTCAAACAGGTGACGTTGTTAAGATTTCTTCAATCAACACAGAATACCGTATTTCTCAATACGCAGGTGCAGTAAGAGTTTACTAATTCGATTTAATCATACTGTCCTCTCAAAATGAGAGGACAGTATTTTTTTGTGTTATTTTACAGTTAATTATTTACATAAATCTGTTCGATATGATATAATTCGATTATAAATATTGTAAATTACGGAAAAGGAGATGTTGTTATGAAGAAAAAAATTATAAGCCTACTTTCCGCACTTGCTCTTACTGCTCAAATCGTGCCATGCGCTTTGGCTGACAATGACGTGAAAGTGTATGTAAACGATACGGAAATGGTTACAGACGCACCTATAATTATCGAAAACGACCGTACCCTTGTACCTGTTCGTGCTATTTCAGAATATCTTGACTACAATGTAGATTGGGACGGTGACGCACAAAAGGTTACAATCGCAAAAGATGAAACTACATTAAATTTAACAGTCGGTGACACGCAAGCAACTCGTGACATCATATATAAAGGTAACACACATAGCTATAAAACCCCTCTTGAAGTCGCACCGCAAATAATCAATAACTCCACATACATCCCTCTTTCTGATGTTGCATCAACTTTTTGTTTAAACATCACTTGGGACGGCAACAGCAGAGAAGTCCACATTGCCCAATACGAAAAGGGAGATTTAACTCCGCTAATTAAATTCGGTATTATTTCAGATGACGATTTAAACAAAAGCGAATACATCACAACTCAAGAGGCACTTAATGCAATTAAAAATTTTCAACATTACAATGTAGATGATTTTAAAAATCTTTATATTTACGACTATTTAAAATCATTTGATAATATCAGTGATGAATCAAAAATACTTCTTTCAGTGCTTGAAAGAACTGTATTAACTCTTGACGATATAATTAATATAAATCTTGAGGACAATCTTACAAATCTGCAAGCACTGACTTATTCAGGAAGATTAACGGGAATTTCATACAGTTCCGACTCAGACAACGTATATGACAGGTCTGAACCGAACGAGATATATGATTATGCTTACCAAAACAATCTTATCGAAAATAAAGATACTTCCAATGCACAATCTCCTATAACAAGGGAAGATTTTTATGACCTGCTAAACAAAGTATTATTCTGTAATCATTACGCAGTCGATGGCGGTATATTCAAAGCATGGAATTGGTATTACAATTTGGCAAGACGTACAAATAATGACTATACTGATAACTATACCGAACCGTCAGTTGTTTCCGAAAAAATATCGCCGAAAATTAAATTTAACAATGATATGTCTGTTGAATGGACTTTACCTAAAGATTTTGACGGAGAAGTCGTCACAAAATTTCTTGCATATACATCAGACAAGCAATGCAAGAGTATTTACGAAGACGGCGTAACTGACAAATTAAGCACAGAAGATATTATAAAGCTCTTTGCCACTTCTTATCCGCAAACATTTGACTATATCAGATGCATATATTCAGTTGATGATGGTACGAACACATTATATGAATGGTATTTCGATATAGATACAACAAAAATACGCACTGTTATGGACAGAAAAGAATTGAACCCGGGTACATTTATAGCTACAAATGATTGGGATTATCAATCAAAAAACTATATTTCTCTTGATAAGGGCAAATTTAAACCAAACGTATATTATTTGATAAATACACGTTATTCCGACTATGAGCCGGGTGAAGAACTCGATTTTTCCAAGTTTTCCAAGTATGATAATGTTGTATTTACCGTTCCTACCGAAACATCAAAATTCTTTTATAACGAAAACCAAGACCGCTTATCGGATCTTAGTCGTCTAAATACCGACGATGTTCACATTCAAGAAATCACCGTCACAGGTAATGCAAAATCAGGATTTACAATCCACACTTCCCCAATGTCCGAAGCGGCATTCAAATCAGAAGAAGTTGAAGAATAACCACCATAAAAAACCTAAACTCAAAAAAGTTTAGGTTTTTATTTTCCCTATTGACAAAATTCGCATACAGAGTTATAATAGTTAGCAAGCTAACTATTAGCATACTAATAATAGAGGTGCTTTATGGATAAAAGTTTTCATTATATGATAATGGTAAACCAATCATTGTTTCAAAAAAAGGTATTGGACGCTCTATCTCCCTATAAACTCACAGCAGGTCAGCCGAAAGTGCTTGACTATTTAGGCAAGCATAACGGTTGCATACAAAAATCAATCGCTACAGGGTGTCAAATCGAGCCGGCAACGCTTACCGGCATACTGTCACGCATGGAAGAAAAAAAGCTTATTATACGTCAAACAAAGGACGGAAACAAGCGTTCTTTATATGTGTATTTGACCGATGAGGGCAAACGGCTTCAAGAAATAGTGAATGATACTTTTGAAAAAGTCGAAAATGAGATTTTGAGCGGAATTTCAGAAAGTGAAAAGGAGCAGTTTATCAATACATTTTTTAAAATATGCAATAATATGACAAATACGGAGGAATTACAGTGACAAACAAAACAGAATTAATAAAACGATACATATTTTTACTTGTTGGACTTTTCGTCAACGGACTCGGCGTAAGCTTTATCACAAAAGCAGGGCTCGGTACTTCACCGATTACAAGTATCCCCTACACTCTAAGTCTTGATTTTACGCCGACAGTCGGAATGTTTACGTTGGTTTTTAATATTTTTCTTGTAATTCTTCAAGTAATTCTTTTAAGACGTAATTTTCAACTTCAAAACTTGTTGCAGCTGCCGATTATCGCATTATTTTCATTCTTTATCGATTTAACAATGTCATTGCTCGGATTTATGCAGCCCGAAACATATGCTATGAAAGTTGTATCACTTATAGTAGGCTGTTTAATTCTCGGTTTCGGTGTGTTTATGGAAATGGTCGCAAACGTTGCAATGTTACCGGGTGAGGCAACCGTCAGAGCGGTTTCCGATGTGTTCAGTACCGATTTCGGTAAAACCAAAATCGCATTCGATTCGTCTATGACAGTAATTGCGGCAATTTTATCGTTTATAATGTTCAAACACCTTGACGGCGTCCGTGAAGGAACTATCGTTGCCGCTATTCTTGTAGGCTTTATCGCAAGACTTTTCAAAAAATATATCGGCGGAATAGAAAAAATACTTATTTCTTGATTTTAGTCTTGACATTAGAAGATATTTATGGTATTATAATTGGGTAATTTGCCGATGTGGTGGAATTGGCAGACGCGCGGGACTCAAAATCCCGTGATGGCAACATCGTGTGGGTTCGACCCCCACCATCGGCACCACAGACCTTGTAAACAGTAATGTTTACAAGGTTTTTCTTTTATTCCGACAGAATGTTTGCAAACAAAATTCGCCTGCAAAATTGTATAGGCTGCTACATACTATATCAGACGTTAAATCCCTAATCAAAATCACCGTGTCAATAACCCCACTCACATATTCATCTTTATTTTGAATACCCCAAAACAAAAAAGAAGAACCAAACTAATGGTTCTTCTTTTAAATTGTCATTCTTTTTTAATACTCACAAGCCGCAAGAAGTATATCGTTATATGCCCAATGTGTTTCAGAAACATCACTGAACGGACAAGTTAATTTTTCAAGAATTTCAGGAGTCATTTTTCTATCAGTAATTCTGTTGATAATCGCGACTGCTTCACTTCTTGTAAGCTTATTATCAGGCAAGAATTCATCATTCTCATAACCCGTAACAATTCCCTTTTCTGCCAAGGCATTTATATACTTTTTGCACCAATCAAGTCTTGCAATATCGGTAAATTTATCTTCGCCGTCCAACGGTTCAATATTAATATATCTTGCGATTATAGACGCAAATTCTGCTCTTGAAATCATATCTTCCGGACGGCATAAGCCATTTTCATCACCCGAAATATAATTCTTTTCTACTGCGAAATTGATATAATTCTGATACCATGTACCATCGTGTACATCGCTGAACTTATTAGCATATGTTTTATTTACATCAAAGTCACCATCAAGCACCGTCAATATCTTCGCCACTTCCGCACGAGTAATTGTATTATCCGGTCTGAATTGTACCACGCCGTTTTCTTCATAACCGCTTATATACGGTTCATGCTTGGTTATCGGCATTTCCGTTGGATTTGGTGTTTGATTTCCGTCATTCGGTTTAGGCGAATTCGTCGGTTCAACTGTCGTTATCGGCGTTTCGGTCGGAGTCGGTGTAGGAGTAGCTGATGATCCTTTATTTCCTCCGCTTGATCTCTTCTTTGTTATCGTTACATAATACTTATGTTCTACACCATATTTATTTTTCACTGTGTAGACAACAGGATTTTTTTCTGAATCTGTAAAGTCCTGCGCACCTTTTGGCGAATAATCGTCACCGTGTATTTGCAAAACAGGTTCAACACTGTTAAGCTTTGCACTTGACTTCAACACCAATTTTACATTATCGTCTTTATACTCTGTTTCACCGTACTGTCCGTCAACAGTCAAGCTCTCCAAATACGGATCATCACCAACACGTTCAATATGTACCGTATAAGTTACATCTTCATCGGCTGCCGATGAAAGTGTATACTTAACAGGATTGTCCAAATTACTGAAATCCTGCGCGGTATCGGCACTCGGTGATATTTCATCAGCGTCAAACGTGATTTGCGGTGTCACAGATGATAAATCATAGATATACGGTGATGATATATATATATCCGTACCATCTATCTTCGTTTCACCCTCTTGCACATCAGGCAATGTAAATTCAGTTATCTTACGAGTCGTACGTCTTGGAACTGTGATTTTTGTTTCACTTGAATAATTTGTATCAAAACCATCTATAACAAATTCAATTCTGTATTCCTGCTCACTTTCAGTATTGTAGTTAGTAGGAATATTAAGAGTTGCTGTTGCTGATTTATCTTCAAATGAAATTGTTTTTCCTTCTATCTTTGCACCACCGCTTATAGGCACTGCATACACCTTTACATCTTCAAAGAATATACCGTTCAAGCCTACTGTTACAAGTCCGCCCTTAAACGTTACCGGTGAAGTATAACTTACCTCGTTAATAGTAGGTTTACCATCTCTTGAAATATGTACAGTGTATTCTCTGTCCACATCATCCGCCGCCGATACCTTGTATACAAGTGACTTTGTTTCGTTATCAAAGTTCTGCTCCCCTTCCGGCGCATAACTGTCACCGTCAATTCTGAGATTCGGTGTAAGCTTGCTTATGTCAGTATCATACTGTACTTTTACATAAACATCCTTATCCTGTATATCAGCACTGCCAACTTGATTTTGAACATAGAAATTAGTTATAGTCCTCGTCTTACGTCTCGGAACTGTAACAGTTTTTAGCGGAACATACGATACATTTTCAAATCCGTCAACATCAAATACCAATGTATAATTCTTTGAATTTTCAGTATCATCATTTTCAGGCATTGTTATACTTGCAGACGCACTTCTGAAACCGTCCGTTACATCGCCGACAACTGCATCATGGCATTCAATCTTGCTATTTCCGTCCTCCGATACGGCATAAACTTTCATACTTTCGTTGAAAATACCTGACATTTCAACCTTAACATCACTGCCCTTAAATGTTTCGGGAGCATTCGAAACCGATACACTTGTTATTGTCGGCATACCCGAACGCTTAACTGTTACAGTATATGTTTTTGAAACACCTCCGTCACCTGTCACGGTATATTGTACAGGATTTGTGAAATCCTGTGTTCCCTTTGGTGTGTAATCCTTACCGTCTATATCAACTTTAGGCGTCAACGCCGTTAAATCAGTCGTATAAGGCATATACAATGTTATTGTATTGTCGTCATCATTGATTTCGGCGTCCTTAGTCTGGTTGTTAATTCTAAAGCCTGTAATTCTACAGCTTTCTTTACGCGGTACTGTAACAATTCCCGACAAACCGATTTGCTGTTCTCTGCCGTTAATCGTTATTTTAAAGTCATATTTCTTATCCTCACTTGTATCATTTTGAGGTAATGTAACTTTACCGATTGCATGACCTCCGTAGCCGTCATATTCAAGCATTACCTTTTGAGTTTTTCCGTCACCGCGAGGTACTGCAACAACCTCCATTGTATCCTTAACCTCATCATCTCTTAAATACGGTATAAACTGACCTGTTATATCAACTGTTATATCAGTATCATTAAATGTTTTAGGTTGATTTATGTTTACGTTGTTTACCTTTGCAACGCCTTCTCTCAATACATTGATTTGATATACATTTTTTGTTCCGTCCTCTGCAATGACGGTGTATTCTTTTGTACTGTTCAAATCCTGTGCGTCTGTAGGTGTATATGATACACCTGTATGACTTACTTTAGGTATTACATTGTTTAAATTCGTGTTGTACGGTACATACAAGTACAACTTATTTCCGTTTCTTGAAATTTCACTTTGGTTTTCCGAAACAACAAAATCTGTCAATTCTTTTCTGTTCGACTTTCTTTCCGGAACGGTAAGCGTTGTATTTCCAGACAAATCCTGTTTTTCACCGCAAGCACTTACAGATAATTCATAAACTCTCTTTGTATCATTATCATTCTTCGGAACATTAAGCGTAGCAATGTAATTACCGGTTTCGTCAACCTGTGCGATTGCAGTTGATATACCGCTTCCTTCAGATTCGCCGCTTACAAGTTTTGCACTTACGGTAATTGTTTTTTCATGGTTTAGTGCATTTGCCGCATTATCAAGATTATCACCGTTAATCCGAACCTGTACTCTGCTTTCCGAGTTTTGTTTAGGGTCTTCAAACGTTATGCTGTTCACTTGAGGTGCTGCCTGTTTTTCAACATGAACAGTATAATCCTTAGTTGTAACCTTATCCTCCGCTGTAACCGTATAAACTACATCAGATGTAAAGTCCTGCTCTGTAGCCGGCGAATATGTCGCATACATATCTTCAAGCTCAACATTCGGCAGCAATGATGTAATATCCGCGTCAAAAGGCATTGTAATGCTTATATTTTTACCTTGTTCGCCCGATATTTTTGTATCGCCTATTTGATTATTGATTGTAAAATCATTTATACCGATAAGTCCGCGCTCTTTTCTCGGGACTCGTATAGTTGAATTAACACTTGTTTGTTCGGTATCGCCGATTTTAGCTTTTAATGTATATATTTTATCCTCTGTATCGCTTGTATTTTCAGGAATATTGATTTCTGCCGTATATGTATCAACACCGTTTACAAGGTCATATGTTGCCTCGACAGGATCAAGTCCGTCATCAGAATAAATATATACCTTTCTGTTATTCTCGTTTTCCGCATTCTTTATACTGCTCAATGCACGTCCTATTATTTTTACCGTAACGGTAGAAGCCGCACTTGATGTTGGGTTTCTAAGGCTCAGAGATGTAATCACCGGAGTTGCCTCTTTATATATCTTAATCATATAATCGGCAGTCGTTGTACCGTCTTGAGCAGTTACCGTATATTTTGTTCTCGCATAGCCGTTTATATCAACAGTATATTGTATCGGTTTACCTTGGTCATTTGAAATTCTTCCGCCGATATATGTAAGTTTTGAAGGCGTATAATAATCTTGATACTCATGATCATATGGCATATAGACCGTGATTGTATGACTGTCTTCCGATTCATAAATTGTACTTTGACCAAGCTGACCGTCTATTTCAAAATTCGTTATACTGCACACACTTTTATCATAATCGACTATTAAGTTATTTTTAAGTTTTGTTTCTTTATTCTTAACATCATAATATACTTCATAGACAACAGGTTTTTCTGCACTTTGGTTTTCCGGAAGAGTTATCGACGCAACATAATTGCCGTCTGAGTCTTTAATAACGTCACTTTCCAAAACAAGAGGAATATCCTCCAGGCTCTTTACTCTTATTTTAACGTTGCCTATAATTGACACACCTTTAACAGTAAAGTCAACTTTACCGCCTTTATTGTCTTTTTGCGAGCTGTCATAAGTAACCGACTCTACATATACGGAATATAAAATTCCTTCTGCCATTGCACTGTCAACTTCTATTGTACCTGAATAATCATCTTCGCTATAGCCTACACTCATATTATATGAACCGTTAGGAACCATTAAGCACAATATATGGTCGTCGCCAATATAATAATCTGTATCTTCATATGTACAAATATTTTCTGTTCCCTTTGCACCATTCAATGTTGCTTTTACTTGATAAAGATTATCTCCGTTCGCATTTTTAACTGTTGATGTACTGTTTTCGGCAATATTAATATATGTCTTGCTGTCTGTAATAAATTCACCGTCACCACCGACTGCAGTTCCGGTAACAGCCGTAAGATTTGTCGGTACACCTGTTATTGTCAGCTTCGTATTCGCCTCGGTATTTACTGCATTTGCACCTATTCCGCCTTGAACATCAAGCAGATTGGCAAGTGGATTTGTTTCTGTTGATTTTATAGTAGGCTGTGGATTGTTTGAATATGAATTTTTTACAGAAATGGCATTACCCATCATTGATCTTAATGTACAGTTACCGTCTATTGTTATATCAACATTTCCCATAATATTTATCGGAGTAGCAGAATTAGACATTTTTATGTCAAGATTCTTCAATGTAACAGGCGGAAGTTTCGTTGCCGAATCAAGGTTAACTATATTTTCTGTTGATGTTCCCATTATTACATATCCTAAATCGTTGGTTTTATATTGTACACCGCCATAGGTTACATAAAGATCAGTTACATAAACACTGCCATTTGAAACATCATAAACATCTGCTTGCTTTTCGGTATGTTCTGAATCCAAAGTAAGATTTACAGTATACGTCACTTCACTCTTATCGTTACCCGTTATTTTATACGTTGCTGATGTTGTATTATTAAATTTCATTGCATCTTTTTGAGTAAATGCACCGATAAATTCTATGTTAGGTGTAATATTTTTCAATATGATGTTATAAGGTACTTTTACAGAGATTACTCTGTTCTCATTATCTATAACAGTATCCCCGATTTGACCCGGAATTTTGAAAGAAGAAACACTTATCTCTGTATTGTTTGTACAATTAAATGTATTCTTTGACATCGAATCAACTTTTGAATATCTGTAATATGTTGTACCGTTTTTATATACACGAATCCATTGATTTCCGGCATTTGCATACAAATACAACTTACCGTTTTTGTCTGTACGTGTTTTTATTTTCTTTTCTGCACCTGTATCATTATCAGAAACAAGTGAGTATTCAACATCTTGCTCATCTGTTATTCCGTCAACCGTTGTTTCTACCAAATACTGATTATACTTAGTTGCAGGAATTGTTCCGGAATTATTAAACGCATCAAATGATGGGTCATTATTTGGTGTTGTTCCGAGAGTTGCGTCTACACTTCCGCCATTGATTGTAATAGTGCCGTACGGAGTCTTATTTCCACCGTTACCGATGCCGTAACCTGAGCCGTTACCGACAGCTTTAACATAACCGCCGTTTACAATGACATTTCCGCCTCGGCCGCTTGTTCCCGATGCACTGCCTGTACCGCCTCCGATACCTGCCGCATTGCTTTCAGAATCATCATCGGCATATGCGTAAACATTACCGCCGTTTATAAGTACGTTGATACCCGAACCGTCCTTACCGCCTCCGATACCGGCACCGCCATTTCCGCCATAAGCATATACAGTACCGCTGTTTACAGTAAATTGCTTCATATCTCCGATACCGGCGCCGTTTGCAGACTTAAATGTTATAACACCGTCATTATCGCCCGAATCTTCAACAATAAGTTTTGAAGTAGCCGTTATACCTCTTACCGCCGCAAGATTTACAGATTGTGACTCAATTTTATTTGTGCCTTTCAGTCTAAGGGTCAGTTCAACATCGTCACCTATCGTCAATGCATTGTTTATAGATGAACGAGATAAAATATTAATATTATCTAAAACAATGGTAGGATTTGCACCCTGTACCACTTCAATTACATTACTTGTTTGACTTGTTGATTGAACTATATATATTTCCATATTCTTTGGAATATCATAGCTTGTTGTACCAACCGTAACTGTTACCATATCGTTATTATCATTGTTTTTTGTTATTTTGATATTTCCTTTTGAAATATCAAACTGCGATTTATCATCACCCGTCAAAGAAATATCTTTTGAATTATTAAAAATATATCCATTTAAAGTTGCTGTTACCTTAACACGAATTTTATGAGTTCCCTGCTTATAATGTGCAACTATATATCCGTCCACAACTTCTGCCAAATCACTGCTTATTGCTGTTTCATTTTCGTCAGCTGTTGTTAATGTATATGTACAATTAAGAATATGAGTAGGATAAGTACAGTCACTTGATTTTTCAAAATCAGTTGTTAATTTGATTTTTGTCTGTCCGACAATTTTATTTACAGTTATTTCATCAGGTACAGATAATTTAATTGATGAATTTGCATCTGTACATGTACAGTCTGAACCCGAATATTCTGTCAGTGTTGTTTGGTTTTCTATATCGTCTGTACGATATATTTTACCGGCATATGTTACGGCATAGCCTGTTGTATCTTCTGTTACATATACATACAGCTTTGCTTCGCTGTCTGTTACTGTTTTCCATGAGCCGACAGTAACTTCTTTATTTGCCATTTCAACTGCATCCGGCATTGTCAGAACTACTTGTTTAAGTTTATTTCCATACTTATCTTGAACTTTGTCATAATCTGTGCTTCTGAACGTACCATCTACACTGCCGCCGTTTATGTATATATTATTTACACCAAATTGTTCTGTTGTGGGAGTCATTCTTCCCGGTCCTATGGAATAAGTCATCGAAGCATCGGCTGTTGCTTTAATATATCCGCCATTTACGATAATCTCCGCATTAGACTGACGCTCCACACCGCCTATGGCTGTTCCGTATCGTCCTGCACTCGCATTTATGATACCGCCGTTTATTTCTATTGTACATCCGCTGACATTACCAGATGTTTTTACACCTCCGCCTATAGCTGTACCTTTCATTCCTCCGACAGCATTAATAGTACCGCCGTTTATTATAATCTTACCATGTAATTGATATAGATTCGCACCGATTCCCGATGCTTGTGCAGTACCTGTTACATTAAGAATACCATCACCGTCAACAGTCAAAATCGAATAATCCGACTCTATACTATTTGCTGCAACATTAATACCTGCCTTACCGTTTTTTTTAGCAATAACGGTATTTGTGCCGTTTATGTGTAAATTAACAACTGCACCGGATTCAATTATAATAGGCGAACTTGTTGCAGACGTCATCGTTACATTTTCAACCGTCAAATCCGCCTTTACACCTGTTTTTACCGTCACAGTATTTGTAACATCAACAGAACCGATATAATATGTACCGTTTGTATTAATTGTCACATCACCGTTTTGTAAATCTGAACTTAGGTCTGTTCCGTCTGTCATAGGTGCAACATCATTTTTATTTATATTTACAGTATCCGTTGAATTATCCAACGGTACGTTCGTAGCCGCTATATTTTCTTCCGTACTTTTTTCATTCGGAGATGAAGTTGCCAAAACCTCAGTCTGCTCCGAATTGATTTCTGTTTTGATTTCATCAGCCGACACCGCAAAATTCAATGTCGGTAAAAGCATTGATAAAGCCAATATTATAGAAACCGCTTTTCTTTTCATTTTAATTCCTCTTTTCATATATCTTAACAATGTATAGTTATCCTTATTATATATTTTATAATACCACAAAGCACTTGAAATTGTCAATATTATACACTGAAAACGACTGTTTTTAACACCGTTTCTCAATATTTTTAACAAAAAAGAGTTATGACAAATCAACTCCAAAATTGTTTCATCATAACTCCAATGTCAAATTATAACCAAGGATAATAAGCTTCCAATCTTACAGAGAATCTGTTTCTGATTGCATTAACATCATTATTGTCAATCCTGCCATCCTTGTTTACATCCCAAATACGCGCTTGTTTTACGCCGTTCGCATCAGCATCCTTACCAACAAGATTATTTGCATCAATACCGTTTACTGCGCCGTCACTGTTGACATCACCTATTCTTCTGTCCACAACTAACAAATATCTCTCCATAGTTGAATCGTTGATTTGATATGTAACCTTATACAAGCCTTCTACTCCGGATACGGCACTGACCGTTCCTTTTATAGTATCAGATGTCGAACCGTCATTTATATTCACGCCCGGATCAACAAATTTATCAAGACCGCTTGTTATTACAGTATATTCGTTACCGTCTGCATCAATGTTATTTATAGGATTATATGTAATATCGGCACTGCAGTCCTTCGGCAAATAGTTTTCACTGAATTTGTGATTTGCCTTTAGGTAATCCAACGCTTCTTTCTGCCATTCCGCATCATGCGTCGTATCCTTATAAATCATAGCAGCCGGTGAATTACCCAAATTAAATGTATATGTAACATTAACAGTCATTGTTGCACTGAAAGAATTGTCTAAAGTATAGTTGCTGTTTGCAAGTTCAATTACTATATCATACACACCTGCATTTATAACACTGTTAAGTTTTGTTTCTGTATCACGTTTAACGTATTTTACGGAATACAAATCCGATGCCAAAGCTTCAGTCGGTGTAACCTTTGCGGTATGTTCCTTACCGTCATAATCAACTACATTGTCTGTAACCGTAAAATTAACTGTTTTCGGCGTAACCGTTATTGTTTTCGATGATGTTTCATCTGCAATATAGTTGCCGTTCGGGAAAGTAATTATTATATCATATACACCGACATCCGTAATTTCAGTCAAGTCAGTTTCTGTACCTTGCTTACGGTATGTTATTGTATATTTACTGTCATCATACGGTGCGTCAACCGTCATATTCGGTTTGTGCGTCTTTCCGTCATATACCCAGCTTTCATCCGTTGTAAAGTGACCCGATTGCGGACTTATTGTAAGTTTATTATCATAATCATTTCCGATTGAATACACTTTATCATTATCAAGTGTAATTTTTATCGTATAAACATCTGCATCGGTCGGATTTTCTACAGTTTCACCCTTTGAATTAGTATATGTAACTTTATATCCAATATCTGCGGGATCGGAAGAAACAGTTGCCTTATGACCGTTTCCGTCATATGTAAACGATGTATTTGTTACCGTAAAGTTTACATTTTCACCTATGATTTTAATTGTACATTCGTCATATATCGTTTCATAGTTAGGGTTTGTTGTATGCACCCTTGCAGTATATATACCGCTTGAAACAGGCACATCGGTTGTGTATTCACCGCCGTTTCTGCTATACTCAATAACATATCCTGCCGCAGGCGGTGTTACCGTTACGTCAGCTGCCGTAAGCGGGTGAGGTAATTGGTCATATTGATATTCTTTGTCACCGCTTAATGAAATTGACGCACCTTGACGTTCAATTTGAATATGCGTATCACCCTCACGTTCCGATATGATACAACCCGATACATAAACATCAATATAATATGTTCCGGCATCTGTTACAGACGAAAGATTATCTTTACCGTATCTTATAATCGGTACAGCGTCTGTCAGTTCGCCACCGTTCAAATCATAACATTTAACTGTCGCTGTATAACTGTTTCCGTCATATATAATATTCTTGGGAGCAGTTACATTAATCTTGATAGATCTCGCTCTTATATTAATCTTAAATGTAACATCTCTGTATGTACCGTCTACATTACTTATACGGATATTCATATTAGCATAATATCCGGCACTTGTCGGAGTACCCGTTATTGAACCGTCCTCGTTGACAGTAAGACCTGTTGGTTTAAAACCCGATATAAATTCAAAACTATATCCGTCATTGCTTCCGCCGCTCATTGTTATTTGTGCTGAGTACGGCTTATATGCCTCACCCATAGGAAGCGACGTTGTATCTACACTAAATTCAGCCGCATGAGCACATACACCTGCCATAAGCATTGCTATCATTATAATCAAAAATGCAGATATTTTTTTCATTTATTACACCTCTTTTCAGTTAAATCAATTACACAGCTTATTATTTTAATTGTTATTGCATTTCCGAAAGCATTGTCCAAAGATACGGACAATGCCATTGGAAATGCAATAACACAGGGCGATAACCGCCCTGTGTCATTACATTGCTTTATTTATCGCATTTATTATAATTCGATATTTATTAAGCAGCAGGAGTTGCTTCAGGAGCTGTTGTCTTTTCAGGAGCAACAGTTTCTTCAGGAGTTACTGTTGTTTCAGGAGCAACAGTTTCTTCGGGAGCTGCTGTTTCTTCCGGTTTTACTGTAGGAACTACTGCATTTGCGCCAACCATTCTTTCATTTACTGCAAGAAGAATGTCTGCCTCTGCCCAGTGACCTGCAATGTCATTAGGAGTAAATGTTACGATTGGTGTTGATTCTACAAGAACTCTGTTGATAATTGCAACAGCTTCAGCTCTTGTTAGCGGTGAATATGGACCGAATGTACCGTCTTCATAACCTGAAACGATATTCTTGTCAGCAAGAGTTTCAATGTAATCCTTAGCCCAATCATTTTCAGTTACATCTGTAAAGATGCCATTGTATGAAATCAAATCATATCTTTGAGCTCTTGCGATAACTGCACTGATTTCGCCTCTTGTGATTGTATCCATAGGTCTGAATGTACCGTCTTCATAACCGCTTAATACATCCTTATCTTCAAGATAACCGATGTACTTGTTGAACCAAGCGTCTGAATCAACGTCAGGGAATGATGCTTGATACATACCGTCAGGTAGATCGTCACCATAGCTTAGTCTTGCAATCATAGCTGCAAGTTCGCCTCTTGTGATGTTGTTATTTGGTAGGAATGAACCGTCATCATAACCTGAAGCGTATGGCTTTGTATATTCTGTGTTGATTACAGGTGCTTCTGTCGGCTTAACTGTTGGTACAGGTGTTGGTGTTGCTGTAGCTTCTTTAACAGTTACAGGAATATTCTTAACTACGCCGTTGACCTTAACCTTAACAGTTGCTGTACCCTTACCAACAAATGTGATGTTACCGTTTTCGTCAACAGTTGCTACATCTTCATTTGATGATGTCCATGTTGGTTTAGCTGTTGAGCCTGTTACAGTAGCTGTAACTTTAATCTTATCACCTACAACACCGGAAACAGTATCCTTATCAAGTTTAATTGATACGCTGCGTCCGCCGCCGCCGCCACCGCCGCCGGCTGTTTGAGACATATAAAGTGTAGTTTCTGTTGAAAGTGTGAATGGATATGTAATAGCTGTCTTACCTGCAAGATCTGTGAAGTATGCCTTGAACTTGCTTGGCTTAGCTGTAAGAATCTTTGTATTAATATCGTTATCACTTGTTGCTGATGTCTCGTTTGTATAGATTTCAGCAAGTGGGCTTGTTGAAGTATTTACTTTGTAAACTACAAGGTGGTTCTTGTATGTTGTAGCGTCTGCTGTTGATGCAGGAGATGCTGCAAGTGTTTCTGTAGCCTTATATCTTGCAGAAACAGTATATGCCTTACCATTTTCAAGACCTGTAAATGTTGTTCCTGTCTGCCAATCTGTTCCGTTAATTGAGTATTCAATATTATCACCCAAAGGACCTGCTACAACAATGTTGTTTGTCTTTTGGTCAACACTTACTGTTGGAGCTACAGGAGCCACTTGTGTACCTTGAGTAATCTTACCTGTTCCTTCAACTGTCTTATCAGCAGCTATTTCTGTACCTTCATCATTAACCAATACATAGTTGCCTGATACATCTTCTGTACCTTCTCCGACCTTAGCGAACTTAAAGTCTGAGAATGTTACCTTTTGAGCGTCACCAACTTGTTCTGGTGTTGCAAATTCAGCTTTGAATGTTAGCTTAACCTTATCAGCGTCAGCTGCTTCAATAGCACCTGTTGGTAATGTTGCTGATGCATTTACATTATCATCACCATATGCTTTTGATGCCTCAAATTGGATTTCTGAAAGTTTGATTGGTTTTTTCTTTGCTGTTAGAGTAATTGTCTTAGTCTTTGTTACTGAGCCTTCTGTGTATGATACTGTTATTGTTGTATCTCCATAAGGAAGCTTTGCTTCATCATTAAATTCGTTACCGGCTTTATCCAATAGCTTGTAGTTTGTAACAGGAGCCTTTGTTGCCGAAGCACCTGTACCATATACTGCATTAACTACCAAACCGCTAAAGTCAGGTGTCAACTCAGGATATGTGTATGTTACCTTTGTAGGACCTGAAATTTCGATATCTGACATAGCGTCTTGAGTTACGCTACCCTTAACAGTTACTGTTGCAGGAGTGAATGAATAGTTAGCTGCATCTGTACCTGTAAGAGCCTTTTCTGTAACTGTTACATCAGGAGTACCCGGTGTCTTTACATCATTAGCTGCATATTTATATGTAAATGGAAGTGTTACGTTATCTCCATCAACTATAGATGAATTATCCTTAGTTAGTCCCAATGAGCTATCAGCAGTTACATCAGCTGTAGCATTAGGGTTAGCCTTAACTGCAGGAACTTTTATAGAATCAGCACTAACTGTAAGAGCCTTTGCTGTAATTGTTGCAGCTGTCTTAAGTGTACCGTCAGCATTAATCTTATCTGTATCCGGTGCAAATGTGTACTTACCGTTTGTTTCCGGTAGTGTAGTTGTTAGTTTAATCTTCTTATCTGTGCCTACATTTTTATCTGTATATGCAAATGTACCTGTAACTGTGTATGAGTCAGTACCTACAAATGCTGTAGCTGAATCCTTAATTGAAATTGTAGGTAGTGTTTGATCTGCAGGAATAGTTAATCCGCCATCATATACCTTTGTAATTGTTGCGTCTGATACTGTGTAGTAAACTGTCTTTGCAGCTACAGTAATCTTAGCTGATGAAGTAAGTGTTTTACCGTCATAGATAAAGTCAACTGTCTTGCCTTTCATGGCAGGAGTTATTACTGTATTAGCATCAACTAATGTTTCACCGATTTTAACTGTAATACCGGCTGCTGCCAAATCAGCATATGAGATTTTGCCTGTTGAGTTATCATCATATGTAACATTCAACTCAAGGTCATCTGTCTTAAGCTTATCGCCATATGTATAAGCTGTCTTTCCACCGCTAATTGTTGCAGTCTTAATCTTCTTTGCGCCAAGTGTACCGACTTCAGCTACTGATTGTGTACCACTTGCATTTGTGTAAACAACATAAACATTGTGATTACCATCAAGCATAGCCTTTGTAATATCTGTATTAGCATCTACAGCTGTTGCTGTCTTAGCTGCTTCGGCGCTTGTTGCGATTACAACTTTATAGTTGCCGTCAAAATTACCATATGAAACTTTAGTACCCTCGCCTGTTTCTGAAGCTTTCTTAGCTTTTACAGCGATAGCTGATGGATCGAATTTGTCACCCTCATTGTATGATGTTTTAGCATTTGTGTCTTTTGTAATTGTAATATCATCATAATTTGATGTTACTTTAAATGGTGCACTCTTAACTGTTGTATCAGACTTAAGTGCTACTACAAAGTAGTTGTCGCCGTGAGCATATTTGTTAGCAGCTGTTACCTGATCACTAACGGTACCAGCAGCATCAGATTTGTAAATTGCCAAGCCATTACTGACATTTTCATAGTTTGTGAATTTAAGATCACCAACTGATGTACCATTGTTCTTTTTAATCGTAGCAACCAAATTATTGAAGTCGATTGCTGTACCGTCATAAGCAGTTGTCGGAGCACCGCTTACTGTAATCTCTGTAGTCTTAACTTCACTAACTATTAATGCACCAAGGTAGCATATAAAGTTACCAACGATTGCATATATGTGCTTACCGTTTACATCAGCTGTTAGTGTTGCAGGAATATCAGTCAAGCCTGGATCGTCTGCTGCTGTAATACCTGCTGCACCATACTTATATGTAACAGTATCACTTGTATCAAGATCTTCATGTTTTGCGTCACTAAGGTCATACTGCATAGTCACACCCGGTTTAAATACATCACCTACAAATTGAGTTGATGCCATTGTACCTGACTTAACAGAAATACCTGTTCTTGTTGCTGCACCAGCCGGGAATATGTCAAGATTTGAATCGTCCAAGCTCATGATTGACTTGATATTTACTTCTGCTACATCCGCACTGTATGTAGCACTTTCACCTCTTGTACCAAGAGCAATTGTAAATCTTTCAATATTTGCCAACAAAGTATCATCCGGGAAGTATATAACCTTTTTAGCACCAGTAGGAATTGCTTTTACTTTAAACTTCAAAACAGCTATATATTCATCGGTTTCACCTGTCAATGTAGAGTTGACATCCATATTACTTGTCAATAATGGAAGGTTAATTGTACCATCCGCTCTTACATCACCACTGTTTGAATTGAATGAGTAAGAAACATTATACTTCATACTTTGAGTATGCTTTGTAAAGATATTACCTGTACGGGCACCCAAACGATTTCTTGAATCGTCTGTCAAACTTGAAATTGTATCTTCTGCAATGATATAATCAGGATCGTACTTTAATGTTATACACATATTATTAATACCATCACCTGATTCAACAACGTTATCAAAGTCAACCATTTTAACACCGACTAAGAATTCGTCGCCTACTTTAATAGCAGACTTTTTAGGTTTGTCTTGCTTTTCAACAATACCTTTTTTATAAAAAGCTTTGTCTTCTCCAACATCATCTATACTTGAGAATTCTGCATCTCCGGCTTGATCATTTTCAAAAGCCTTTTTAGCAGCCTCTGTATACTGCATATAGTCGAGTTGGAACTTCATTTTCCCTGTTCCGGGCTTTAAGCCTCCTCCTGAAGACGCAAAAGCCGTTGGTAACATTGAGATTAGCATAATTAAACTTGTTAAAAATGCTATACTTCGTTTTTTCATGTTACATTCCTCCATTTTATTATAAAATATTTAATTGCCGTTTAGTATTAATTTCCTGATGGCAATTCTACATATAATGTAGCAATAGGATTTTTTGGATTACTCTTATCATTGGCATAATTCTTCAAATAAGTATATACCGGGTTAGCATCTGAGTCGTTTATCAAGTTAGATGCGTCTGTATCCAAAATTCTATATAAGTAAATATTGTGTGCTGTACCTGTGATTGCATCAAATGTTGATGAATTCTTCAAATATACATATACAGGGTTTACAGATGAGTCATTTATAAGATCTGCACAATATGTATCACCACGATCTTGTAGAACAACTACTTTTCTTTCAACAGTTATTGTTCCTTGATTTGGATCATTAAAAGAATATTCCATTGTATATACATCAGGTCTTATTCTAAATGAACTTGGATCTTGATAATTATACTTTTTTGTTATTTCTGTAATTGCATAATTTGATGGTTTGTCAGGAATTGTAATTGTCTCTTCCTTTTGGTTTACATCATACAAGCCCGCAATTTGTTGAACTTGCATTCTGCTTACTGTAATTTTTCTTGTAAGATTTGTTACAGGCTTACCTTCTGAATCTGTTGCTGTAAATCCCGGATCTACAAACGTTCTACCGTTATAGATAAATATAGCATAATCATTTCTATCTATATTTATATCAGGATCAACCAATTTTGCTTGTTCTGCTGCTGTAATACCATCCAAGTCTTTAACATCTACCCATGCACGGAACGGATAACTTACATTTTGCTTACTTGCTGCATTCGCAGGAATATATCCTGTAGCATATTTATTCGACTTATCAAATTCTTCTTTAGCTTTTGCTTTATCAGTAATAGCCGAATCTTTCATAATTTCACCATATGGTGAGTTACCATAGTTCAAAGTAATCTTAGCTTCAACAAGTTGTTGAACATGGAATGTATATGTTAGAGTCGGTGCATCTTTATCTGTACCTGCTTTTGTTGTAATAGTGATAGTATTTTCAGTTTGTCCCTTATTTGTAAGAGGAGCCTTAATTGTGTATGTACCGTCATCATTCTTTGTAGGTGTAAGAGTTGTACCGTCTGATGCTGTTATTGTTGTAGTATCAGGATTTGTAAGTGTTACATTAAACTGAATGCTATCAGCATCAACATCCGGAACTCTTACATAATAATCCTTAATTGCAGGAGTTTCCGCATTATCAAATGCTACATCATTCTTATACTGGCTATCCTTAAACGGTAATGCAGTTGAATCAACTGTTGAACCCTTGACAGAATTAGCTTTTATTTCTTTAATCGAAGGGTCATTTGCAAGTACTTCATAAACAATGTTTCCGCCAACTTTGGCATCTGTATATTCAGCATAGCCTGTTGTCTTACCATCATAAAGTAATACCGCTTCTGTTGTTGTTGACTTAACCGAATCAATAACATAGTTTGAATTAGCTTTTAATTCAACAGCAACTACATACTTACCAACCTTTGTAATGTCAGTAACTTCACTTAATTCACTCTTCTGAATATTTCCGTCAGGAGTAGCACCTGCGTCGGTCCATGTGTAATACTTAATGTCATATTCGCTTTTTCCGACTGTATGGCCTGTAGCATCAACTACAGTGACAACAGGGTCCTTACGAGATGAACCTGCTTTTTGTTTTTGAGTATCAGGATCTACATTTACTGTAAGTTTTGCTGATGTTACTTCAAATGTTGAATCCTGTACACCGATTTTATAACCGTTTGCATAAGTTCCGGCATTATCAATAGAAATTGCTATTGTATAAACACCGACATTTTGAATTGTTGTTGTAGCATTATCCTTATCTGTTACAGTTGCAGTAAAGCCTGCCGGAAGCGTTTCATTTGTTGCAATATCGCTGTTCGCTACTTTTGTATATGTAATTTTGCTTGCATCATCATATTTAATTTGATAAATATTGTACTTAGGCGAAATAACTTGTCCTGTATATTCAGCATTTGCATTTACAAGCTCAACCTTCAAATACTTAAACCATGTTGCATAATAAGTTTTATCAGCGTCTATTTTTGTATCCTTATTAAACTTAGTACCGGTACCGTTAAACTCTGTATTCCAGCCGTCAAATTCAAATGTACCGTTTGTTGGTTCTGTTATATCGTATCCGATTGAATCACCTTTGTATAGAGTAATTACACGAGGAGATGTGTCATTACCCTTAAGATCCAAGTTTTTGTTAAATGTAACATTAACTTTGTCAGATGTCGGAACTGAAGGATCTATATCCCATTGTGCATACAATGTTGTTTCATATGCAGTCTTTGTACCTGCAATTTCCTTTAGTGCATCCTTAAGTGTCGCTTGGTCTATTTTTGTTGTCGAATCAACAGTTACACCGCTGCCATCAGCTTTTGTGTTCCAACCTTTGAATACATAATGTGTTCTTGTTGGTTCATTTGGCATCATATTGCCAAGTGCATCACCAAGATATGGATATACATACTTTGGATTTGCATCTGTCACTGCTGCATTTGTTTTGTTTCCTGTAACATTACTGTCAAATGTAACCTTTACACCATTGTTCTTAGGAATATCATCCGGAATAACATTTTCTCCCGGATTTACATTTGCAGCTGCCCAATATGCGTATAATGTTACTGTTGTAGGAGCTGATGCCTCACCGCCTTGTGCCGCAAGAGAAACATCATTCAATGTAGGATATTTTGCTGAAGTAACAAAATTACCTGCTCCGTTAGGTTTAGTATTCCATCCTATAAATACATAATTTGTTTTTGTAGGATTCTGTGCAGGATCTGTATAGTTTGCTGTAGGCGCACCCACAACGTCATTATATGTACCTACACCACCATTTACATCATATCTGATTGTAATATCCGACAGCCATTTTACATAGTAATCAGTATTACTGTTTATTGGCTTTGTCTTGTCAAATGCCGTAGTTGTCATTGACAATGAACCGCCTGTTACTGTACCTTCATACCAGTTATCAAACGTATAACCTTTGTTGGTCGGTGCTGTTACATCATAGCCAAGAGAGTCACCCTTGAAAATTGTTACTGTCTTAACGTTTGTACCACCGTTGCCATCTTTGTTATCATTAAATGTTATTGTTACTTTATCATTAGCATCAACATTATCAGCAATATCCCACTGTGCATATACAACCAAGTTGTATTTGCTTCCATTAGCCGTTACACCGTCAAGTGTTGTTGTTATTGCTGTTGCATCTGTAAATGTTGTACCTGAGCCATCTGCTTTTGTATTCCATCCTACAAACTTATAATTTGTTCTTGTAGGAGCTTCCGGCATCAATGTACCAAGAGCATCTCCAAGATGCGGATATACATACTTCGGATTTGCATCCGTTACTGTTGATGAAGCACTTCCTGATGCATTACTGTCAAATGTAACTTTTACACCATTATCATTAGGTGTTTCATTACCCGGTAATTTACCCGGTGTTACAGGAGCATCTGCCCAGTATGCATACAATTCTACCGGATTTGTTCCACCGGCAGCTGTTGAAACATCATTTAATGTAGCGTAATCAGCTGCAGTTATGAATTTACCTGAACCGTTTGCCTTTGTATTCCATCCTACAAATGTATAATTTGCTCTTGTAGGGTCTGAAGGTGCTGCATAAGATTTTGAAGGTGCACCTTTGACTGTAGCAAATGGTGTTGCCGGAGTTGTTCCGTCGTTAATGTTAAAGTTTACGGTAATATCAGATTTATATGTTGCCTTTACCGTTATATCTGAATTTACTGTTGTTGTCTTATCAAAATCTGAATTATCGGCTGTATTTACCCACTTATCAAAAGTATAATTTGTTTTCACCGGTGTTGTTGGCATTGCATCGCCAATCGAATCACCTTTACCGACAGTTATAGTTGTCGGAGCAGTTGGTGATGTTGCACTGTCATAATCAAATGTTACAGTTACCTGATCTCTGCCTGCATATGTCCAATGTGCATACACCGTTTTATTATCTGTTAAAGTAAATGGTGCTTTATCAGTAGTATCGGATTCTGAAGCCGCTCCGTACCAACCGTTAAATGTGTATGCATCACCTGTTGCTGACGTCTTTGTCGGAGTAGGCATCTGATATGCGTAAATTGTATCACCTCTGACAACCGTCATAGATGCAGGTGTTACTTGTGCGTCACATCCTGTAGGACTAAATGTCAATGTTACTGCATTGTCCGGATTCTCCGGTGTCCACATTGCATAATAGTCAGTATTGCTTGAAATTGTTTCTGCCTGTAATTGTGTATTTGAGTATGTAGTGCCTGAGCCGTCTGCTTTTGTATTCCATTCTTTAAATGCATAATCTGCTCTTGTAAATGTCGGAATATCACTTGATTTCAAACTTGAACCGGCACTGATTGTTTTGTTTGTTGTGTTTTCTGTTTGTCCATAATTCTCATGGAATGTTACTGTTACATTCTGTACCCAATGAGCATAAACATCGGTGATTGAAGAAACGTCAGTTGCAGATGAAGTATTTGTACCATCATCAAATACGATTTCATCGCCACCGTTTGCTTGTGTAAACCAGCCCCCAAACGTGTAACCAGCAGGTATTTCAAAGTCATCACTTGATGTACCAACTGTTGGTTTTTGCGCTTCAGCAATCGTTGCACCGGCTTTCGGTGATACTGTAACATCCTTGGTTGTCTGTGTACCTGATGGATAGTTACTGTTGAATGTAACCGTGTGACCATTAACATATGTGGCATAAACTTTTGTATCTGATGTTATCTTTGTTGCTTCTGTAAATTCTTTAGGTGTTGCTGTACCTTCAGGAATATAATACAATTTATCAAAATATTCTCCAGCAGGGGCAGTGAAAATTGATGATTCAGGAAGGCTCAAACCTGCCGAAGTAATACTTTCGCCATCTTGAATTGATAAACTTGCATCGGCGATTAGATTCTGATACGTATTACTTGTAGCATCATAACTGTTATAGAAATCTACCGTATAACTCAAAGGATAGTTAATTCCTGAAGCGTCAACATCAAATATGTCTCTAATATCATATTCACCTTTTGTTGGTTGATAGTTTATATCTACACCTGTTGAATCAACACAACCAATTGTAAAGTATGATGAATATGTAGTTGATACTGCATCCGAATTAGGATCTAATGTAAATAATTTTGTACCTGATGCACTTGGCTTCTGCAGAAACTTATATTTCAATACTGCAATATATGTATCCTCACCATTATAAGGAGCCTGAGAAGAATCATCTGCTTTAATCGGCAAACTTACCATTCCTGTCATTTTACCAATACTGTTTGTGTTGATTCCATATTTTGGAGAGTTAGTTTTTCCTGTTTTATAAAATTTAGAATATATACTTTCCTTATTTCTTACACCAAGTCTATTTGATAAAGTGTCCGTATTAAATGAACTATCTGTTACATCTGTCAACTCAATATAACTTGCGTCATAAGCAATAGGAATAGTAATATTCTTTATACCGTATTGAGCTTCATCAAGATTTGTAAGACCTTTAATCTTGATTCCCACAAGATATTCCTTATTTAAGTCAATATTATCAATATCAGGTCTTGACGTTTCCTCAACAATCGGAGATAGCCAAATCTTAGTACCATCAGAATATGTATTCTTCGAGGCACCAATTTCATCTATGCTCTCAAATTCGCCGTCTACGTCTTCATCGTACATTTTCTGTACCTCATCTTTATATTTCATAGGTACAAATTCAATCACAGCTTTTTGACTTGGATCTATCAATCCCGCAAAAGCCATATTTGTTGGGAACACAGTTAATAACATCATTATGCTAAGTAACCATGCTACACTTCGTTTAATTTTCATAGTGTTTATTCCTTCCTTTCTTAAACTATATATTCTTTATTTTGCAGGTAACTCTACATATAATGACTCAAGAGGATTAGCCATCGTTGTAATTCCCTGCTGAATAGCTGGTTTATAGTTTTTCAAATATGAATATATCGGATTCACATCCGAGTCATTTATCAAGTTAGAATTGTCAACATCCAATCCTTTATAAAAATAAATTCTTCTTGCTGTTCCCGTTATACCATCGTATGAAGCCGGGCTTTTCAAATAAGAATATACCGGATTTACCGCAGAGTCATTGATAATTCCTGAGCAATAAGTATCTCCTCGTTCTTGAAGAACTATAACCGGTCTAATAACGGATACCTCACCTGACAACGCATCTTCAAACGAGTATTTCATATAATATATATCCGGTCTAACTCTTTTTCTAGTTGCATCAGAATAATCATAAGGTTTAGTAACTTCGGTAATCAGATAATCTGATGGTTGATTAGGTATTGTTATATCATATGATATTTGATTTACATCATTCAAGCCAGCTAATTGTTCTTTTGACATTCTATTTATAGTTATGCTTCTATCGACATTATCAACAGCATTGCCTTCAGAATCAATCGCTATAAAACCCGGATCTCTAAAATATTTATCATTATAGACAAAAATCGCATAATCATTTCTATCCATATTTATATCTGGATTTTGTATTGTTTCTTTTTCTGCAGTTGTCATGCTATCCAAATTTTTTATGTCAACCCACGCTCTTGTTACATATGTAATGTTTTTCTTATCTTTCGCTTCAGTCGGTAGGTAGTTTGCATCATATTTATTCTTCACATCAAACGCATCCTTTGCAGCTTGTTTATCTGCATCTGCGATATTAGAAGCCTTCATAATTTCACCATATGGCGAATTACCGTAATTTAATGTAATCTTTGGTTTTAGCAGTCTTCTTATATAAACCGTATATGTTGTACCTCCGGCTGTAATTGTAACCGTATTATTATATCCGTCGTTTACAGTCTTGTCCAATTCAGCAAGATCAAATAAATCTGACGAATACTTTTTAGCGTCTGATGCTGTCACGTTGACGCTTGCCGAATTAACAGTTACAGTCGGTTTTTCGGATGAACTTACGTCCATTCTGATTTGTTCCGTTTCATTAGGAACACTTACATAATACGTTTTAGTTTCCGCTTTAAACTTATCTTCTTGTAAAGTCTTGTCCGATGATAAATAATAAGTTGTATCCGGTGACGGAGTCGCTCCCGGATCTGACGGAGTTTCTCCCGGTTTTACCGCAACTATATTATCTATTGCATCATTTGTTCCAAACAGACTTATATCGCCGCTGAAATCAAATAAATTTTTAAGGTTAGTATCATCCGGAGCCGGATGTGTCGTAGCAAACCATGATGCATAAGGATTTGTACCGTCGCTACCGGAACCGATAGCAAACGTATCTCCGCCTCGAACCATACTCAATACAGTAGGATTCTGGTCTGCCGCAGTTTCATCGGGAGCACTCAAAAGAACGAAAGGCAATTTCAGCAAATACTGCTTTGAATTACTTGCCAAGTCTTTAAATCTTAACAGCGCGTCCCCTTTAAATACCACACCCACATAGCACATTTTCCAGCCGTCTAAAGCACGTTGAGCAGCTTCTGTGCTATTTTCTCTATCATTTAACGCAGTATCTATATCACATTCACGAACAGATGTAATCTCATATTGTGTATCATTCCACCAAGCACTGCTGTCACCTGTTGAGCTCAGGTTTCCCTTTACCAGCTCATCATTCCAACTTTGTTCTGCAGTTGAAGATGCAGTTGTTTTATCCCAATACGGCTTTACGTAATTCGGATCATATTCAAACGCTACATCTAACGAATAAACACCGTCAGTAAACAACGGTAAATCGTTTACATTTTCAACACCGATACCTACCCAAAATTCAAGCGGATTGGTTAAGTTTACATCATCTTTGCTAAATCCTGCTTTACCGGGGCTTGCATCATTTGGTGTAGAACCTCTGCCCATAAAATCTACAGATAAAGTTCTGTTTGTTGCCTGTGTTTCTATATTTTCGTATTCATCCGCAGTAGCAGGAATACTAATCATACATACAGCACACATAGATAGTGACGTAAATCCTGACACTAAGCTTTTGAGAATCTTATTCATTACGCACCACCTCCATCATTAGTATAGAACTGAATCATTTTTTTAGCACGTATATTATTTGCATCTATCAAATTCACCGCTCTATCTTTATTTACATCGCAGATACGATATCTATTGAGCAATCCGCCAACATCATAACCTGTAACATTTGTGTTGTTAGCTAAATCTGCACTGAATCTGTTTCTTATTCTTGAAACATCTTTTGTATCTGCTTGTTTATCATTATTGACATCTCCAAGAGTATTAAGCAAGATTAATGGTCTTTTTATTGAAACGATTGAACCGTCAAAATCTGCAAATGAATAAACAAGTTCATATTTATCAGGTCGGATTCGTTCCGCATTTAATTCGGATATTGTACCGCTCGACGGCAGATTGATTGTCTGTGCATTGACAGATGAATAATCCGTAGAACCGCCATCTTGATATGCCACATTTGTTTCCGTTAAAACATTAACCGTTATCTTTTTGGTGACATCGGTTACCGCTCCGCCAATCGAATTAATAACGCTTTCATATCCCGGGTCTGTAAAAGTTCCCGAATTCAAAACAAACAATGCTGTATCATCCAAATCATAATTCACACCCGACGTCCAAGCTTCGCCACAATAATTTACACCCACTGTTGCACCTGCCGGCGTATATCCTGCAGTAAATGTATAATCATTTTTGTCAAATTCATTTTTAGCCGTCGCCTTATCCGTTATTGCCGTATCACGCATAATTAAGCCATACGGCGAGTTACCATAATTAAATTTCATCAATTTGGACTCTTCTATTTTTCTGTAAACGTGAATCTTATACGACCTTGTAACTTCGCCTTCATCAGGATCGTCATTAGGATCATCATATGTCATCGTCAATGTAAGCAGGTTATCAACAGGGCTGACATCAAGCTCTATATCCTCCGACTTATAATAATTATCTGTTGCGTCCTCCGTTGGCGTGGTCAATGTATCAGTTACAGAATTATGTTCACGCGAAAGAGACAGCGTCGCATTTTTTGCTTCATCTCTAAGTTTGAACCAAAGCTTTACTTTGTCAACACTATTTGGCACTGCAACATAATACTCACGTTTTACAGGGTCAAACTTTACAATTTTCCAATTCTGATCATGTAAATCCTGATCATTGTCATTTGTATCTTTAACCATAAGTTCTGTCGCTCTGAGTTTCGCTCCAAGCGACTCTTTAAAGTGAGCCGTTATTTTAACATTTTCTGCCGGCATTTCAAATGTCGTATTAGCCAATGTGCTGTCTGCGAATGTCACATTACCGGTTTCACATGTCCATCCGGCGAAAACGCAATCTTCTTCGGGAGTTGCTGTTATTGAAATAGCTTCACCTTCGCTTGCAGTATATAATCCCGAGTCCGTTTCTGCTTTACCATAATTTACATTATCAGAAACAAGCTCTATTTTATATGTAGGAGCTTCCGTAACTTCAAAAGAGATTTTAAACGTTCGAAGGACTCCATCATTTGATATAACAGAAACTGTACATTCATAAGTTCCTACATCAAGACCTATATTAGTTGTTATATCAAAGTCTACACTTTCACCTTTTTGTAAAATCTGAGGCAACTTTTTGCTGATGGTAAATGCTTCTTTATTCCCATCTTTACTCAAAGAAATAGCAGCTGTCAAGCCGTATATATCGGTTGAGCCTATATTTTTAACAGTAAATGAATTTGTTTGCAAATCATTATAATCATACCCAACTTGTTTTTTGTCATATGTAAAATCGGGTATTACATCAATTTCATCTCTATCATCACCGTTGACAACCAAATACTTAATCTCAACTGTGTTATTATTCTCATTTACAACATTTCCGTAGTTTGTATATGACGTTGTTGAAAGCGTACCCCTTACAGTTACAACACTGCCAACCAATGTAGGGTCTCCGTCAATAACATCCCACGAATCAACTGTGAAGGTCGAAAGCTTACCTATTTCCGTACCGTCGTATCCATCATATGTTGTTCCAACAAAATCAGAAAGTACAGGAAGCGTTACAGTTGTCGGCAAACTCACACCCGCTTTAATAGGAAACATTGCCGATTGCAAATCCGAATAATCAAAAGTATAGCTGTCTAAATAAATATTTTTTCTCGGATTTGTACTGAATTCAGTATATGGGCCCGGATTTTTTCCCGGTTCCGTTGATGATATTTCAAACTTACCGGCTTTACTTCCAAGGTTTATAATCTGTGCAAGTTTCTTTTCAGAATCTATTGCAATATCAGCCTTTACAGTAATTGTTGCCGTTCCGTCATCATTTACAACAGCATTATAACCCGACATTGAAGAATCAATAAGTTCTCCGCCCGGCATTCTCACATCAAATGTTGTACCTACAGGAATTGTGTTCCCATCTTTATTTTTAACTGTTATTGTCAAAGTACCGTCATCAGCCGTGACAGCACTTACAACCTCCAACTCTTTTGGAAGCTCACTCTCGTTATCAACAACATTTCTTATAAAGTTGACATCAGAGCTGTCCTTTACTGTAAGCCACGGATAATTAATCGATATTTTGTTTATATCCGCAATGTGTCCCAAAATTGTATATTTACCTACCACTTTGTTTTTGATATCGTCAGGTATATCAAGCAGCTGCGATGTTTCAGTGCTAAGCTGGTACCATCCGATATTAAACTCCGGTACTCCGCCGTTTGGAATATATTTATCAAGTATCGGTTTTGCTTTTGGTGCAAGTTTCAAATCGTCTATTGTTGCAGGATAATCCGCCGCATCGGTCCAATACGTCAAATTCTCATTTTCTGCCGTGAAACCAATCAAATTAATCGGCATCACATGTATTGTAACGGTTATATCAAAATCATCATTGTATTTTTGAACAACCGTATAGTCACCTTCTTTTGGATTCCACGAAATCGAGCTTAGATTGCTTGTCGTCTTATCCCACTTAAACACTGCCGGTCTTTCGGAACCGTCTGCATATTGGAGTGATATAATCGACATTTTATCATTTATGAAATCAAGTAAATCATCTATCGTACCATTCTTATAGATGTCATAAGAAGTAACTGTCAGCTCCTCATTCAATGCCTTAACATTTGAAAGTGCCGCTTCAATCTCAAAATTACACTCAACATTTTTATCAGCTCTTGAGTACCATTTGACATCTCCGTCACTGCTGTCGATATAACCTATATGAACACCGTCATCATCTGTAATAGTATCGTCCTGCACTGTAATCATTGTCGAAAACGGTACAATTTTAATAACATCCTTAAGTTCGCTTTTTGAAAGCTTTGCAAACTTTGCAGGGTCTTTTATATAAAAGCTCAATCGTCCGAGTTTTAAATTTTTACCGTTTGCAAGAATAAGATGTTCGTCACGCCCTTTTACCGCAGTTATGTATTTAGAAGTTGTACCTTCTTGCGGTAAGAAGTTCATTATTGCTCTGCCGTTGTCGGCATCTGCAACACCAATAATCGGCATACTTACACCAATCATAGACGGTAATTTAAAGTCGCCAAAGCTTCCGATTGGAAAATCATCAGTATTTTGTTCAAAATAATCATGAGCAATATCATATGAATATCCGACGCTTCCCGAAGAAGTTGTAGGGTTTTTAATCGGTGTATTCGTCGCCACATCCGAAAGCTCTATGTAATTTTTATCATATTCAATACAATAAGATATTGCAGTTGAATCAATATTTTTCAGAGATATATCAACGAAGCCTTGAGTTGTTGAACCGTTAGCCACCATTTTTATGCCACTGAATGATATAGCTGCATTTGGGTAAGATGTTGCAGCCCAAACAATAACAGATACAAAAACAACCACAATAAGTGCGCTTATTGTGATTTTCTTTTTCCCAATATGCATGCTCTCCCCCCCTGCTACAATTATCCCTATTATGAATAATTCTATACTTTAATTGTACACCAACTTATACCAAAAGTCAACATTTCTATTCAAGAAAAACACCGTTTATTCTTTACAGTTCATTATCGTATATTGTGTGAATGTTACAATTATTACTGTTTAATAAAATTACATAAAATGTATAAAACAAAAAAAGAATCGACAGAATTAAATCTGTCGATTCCTTAAAGCTAATTAATATGCTTTTATTTTGACTTTGTCGGGACCTTGGTTATCCAATACAGGAGTCTTCTTTCCAAAATACATACCTGCATACAGAAGGTCTTTTGTTGTGATTGAGCCGTCACCGTCAAAATCACAATCAGCTCTTTCAACACGTCCGCCCTCAAAGTTAATCCAAGAAATTATCTTCTTGCCATTTGCTTCGTAATAAGCGCCGGCTGTATTAGTGCCATCACCATATTGGATTTCTGTATAAGCAGATACACCTGCTACTGCCGTTGAAACAGAATATGATGATTCTGAACTCTTAGCACTGTCTGATTTACTATCCGACTTACTGTCTGATGTCACACTGTCTGTTGTGCTGTCCGACTTGCTGTCTGATGTCGCACTGTCTGTTGTGTTATCTGACTTGCTGTCTGATGATGTATCACCATTTGATGTATTATCACTTGATGTATTACCATCTGACGGTGTTTCTGTATTATCGGATTTATCTCCCGTTTCAGTATCTGATGATGTATTATCGCCCGTTTCACCCTTATTAGGTGTATCAGTCGTTGTACTGTCATCCTTACTGTCACCACTGTTTGTTCCATCACTTGGAGTTGATGGTGTATCCGGTGTTTCACTCGGAGTTTCAGGGTTATCCGTTGTTCCGCTGTCAGGAGTTGACGGCGTTGACGGATTATCTGTTGTTCCGCTGTCAGGAGTTGACGGCGTTGACGGATTATCCGTTGCTCCGTTATCCGGAGTTGATGGCGTTGACGGATTATCCGTTGCTCCGTTATCCGGAGGTTCAGGATTATCACTCGAATCGTCTTTCTTATCAGTATCCTTAGTTTCATCCTTGGTTCCGTCTTCAGTTGTTGTTATCGAATCCTTAATAATTTGTCCTGTATAGTCATCCATAATAATGTTATATAGGAATACATTTACTAAGTTAACATCAACATAATCTATGACGCCGTCACTTACATCATAATCTGTAACGTTACCCGGTGTAATTCTAATCATACCAAAGTCATATTTAGCTTTCACAAAAGTTTCGGTTGAAACAATGTTGGTGATTTCATAATCCAAATAACCTGTTCTGCTTATTACAATATGATATGTATCTGCATCAGGAAGCGAGATTTCAAAGTTGCCGTTCAGACCAACTTGGTAAACCGTATTTCCTGCTGCATCTACCGAAACAAGATTATTGCTGCTGTCATACATTCTTATTTCTGCAGTATCGTCACCTTGAGCAACCGAATGAACTCTGCCTGTTATGTAAGTTTGAAGTTCTGGAACTGTTTCGGCAGTATCTCTTGTAACAGTTACACGATACTTACCGCCGTTAGTTACCGTAGAGCTTACCTGACTTACAATCTCAAAGTCGATTGTAAACGACTTTTGGTTAAGTGCAAGGTCAAACATGTGTGTTAATTCTGATGCCGACTTACTTGCTACCTGCGTGCCTTCAATGCTCATATTTAGGATTGGATTATATTCTGTAGTCTTAATCGTAAATTCGATTTCTGTTGCAAGCGGATCTACAAGAACATCGTAGCTTATTACACTTGCATCGAACTTAGGATTTAGTTCTTCGTATCCGTCTCCATCAACTGTATCTGTTACGATAATGTTGCTTAGGTAAGCTGTGTTCTCTCTTACAATCTTAATTACATAAGTGTATGGAGTTTCAGCTACTGTTACGAATACATAATCTACAGCTTCGCCCGCGTCAAGCTCAAATTTCTCACTTGCACTGCCGATTGATTCTGCCGAATTTTTACCCTTATGAGTAAATACTATACTGTCAGTTGGGTTTTTAGCTTCTGCTGTTACCGTAATATCTTCATCATAAGGTGAGATATTAACAACATAACTAAAGATTTCAGGGTTAAATACCTTTGACAAATCGAACTTATCGGTTGTCAGACTTGCAAGTCTTGCATCTCCGTTTGCTCTGTCATCACGAGTAATCTTCAATTCGTACTTACCAATCTTACCGTCCTTATTTTCAACAGTTACCGTTACAGTTTCTGTTGAATGTTCACTGTCAAGGAAGCTTGACGGCAATGTAATTTCAGTGGCTGTGCCGCTTGTTACCGTTGTAACCTTACCGTCGCTTGTAGTAACGGCAAGTTTATCATTTGCCGGATCTTTAGCTGTTACAGTCAATGTAATTGTATTGTCTGTGTAATTAACCTTAGCAGAATATTCAGCATCTTTTTCTTCAAATGCAGGAGTCATTTCATATAATCCGTCGCCTGCAGCTGTTTCATCCTCAAGTTCAATGTTTTCAAGGAATGCCTCAGGAATTAACTTATCAAGACGAGTTACATTCAGAACATAAATTCCGTCTTTTTCGTCAACTGTTATCTTAACCGTTACGGTAAAGTTCTTAGTATCAAGAGGAAGTTTATCAAATGTTCTTACGTCACCGTCTACATAAGCTCCACCGTCGATACTCATACTTACTTGTGCATTTTCATAAGTATTCTTTGTATGTACGGTAAATGCTTCGGTATCCTTACCTATTTCAACATCATAATTTCTTACTATCGGTGAGAACTTAGTATTCATAGTAGCATTATCTGTCCACAAATCAGTTAAGATAGGTGCGTCTGTATTATAAACAGTTACTACATATTCATTAATAAGCTCGTATCCGCTTTCAGTAAACTTAGTTGCACGGAATGTGAATGTTGCCTGTCCGCTTTCGCCTATAGACTGTGCCAAGTATGAACCCATACCTTCTTGCAATGAGTAATCTCTCATTGTTTCATTGATTACTTCAATGTAAACATTCGGGTCATCACTCTTAGCAAACAAGTACGGTGTAGCACCGTCATTAACGGCACTGTAAACAAATACTTTTTCGTCAAACGCTGTGAAGAATGTTGCATCCTTGCCTGTCTGGTTGATTGTCGGATCAATCATAATATGATTGATGAACGGTTCATAAGGCTTGTCTGCATCGCTTTCAGCATATACAACGAACGACTTGTTAATACCGCTTATTGCGCTTACAACATTAATGTCGAATCTTTCCTTTTGTGTTGACATTGTAAAGTCAATGTCCTTTCTGCTTTCAATCTCTCTGCCGTTTACAGTAATTATTGCATCGCTGTCGGCTGAAGTTATATTAAGCGGAATTGTTGTTGTACCTTCAGGTACTGTTATTGTTTCAAGAGTGCTGTTTGTTATCGCATCTCCGTTCAATGTACCGCTGATACCGTTGATTGCAGTATCACGCAAGATTGTTACAGAATACTTCTGCATTGTAGCACCGTTTCTGACTGTAATAATTCTTACTGTCTTATTACCGTTCAATGCAAATGTTCCGATACCGCTTACGTTTGCAGAACTGCTTGCTGCCTTAGCATTTATTGTTACACGGGTTGTTGATGCATCTACATATGTGTAGTAGTTAAGCTCTCTTGCCGAGAAATCCGGAATTATGTCCTTACCGTCTACAGTCAAGCTGCTTAGGTCAGGAACATCGGCTGCCATATTCTTTCTGAATATATCCAATGTGTATGTTACTTCAGGCAATGAATCATCAGCTGATGCATATACCTTGATTGCAACTGAGTTATATACTCCGTCTGTCAAGTCTATATCCATAGCGCCTGTATATTCTGTGCCGTTTACTTTAATCACACTGCCCGGATTTAATGCAGCTGTTTCAAGAGTTACCTTATTTACCTGATAAGGAACTGTTACATAATAGTTCTTTACATCTCTTGTAAATGTCGGTACGACTGTACCCTTATTAAGAACAAGTTCTGTTAGAGCATTATCGTTATCCGAATCAGGACGATATACATTTACAAGATATACACGCTTAGTTATTGATAACTCTGCAGGAGATTTTGTATTATCTATTGCAGTTACAACAACCTTAATCTGATTCTTACCCTTCTTAAGTTCGATATTTTCTGATGCCATACCGCTTACAACTTCAAGGTTGTTAACAGTAATCTTCGCATCATTGGCAGTTGGGATAAGGTTAATGTATGATGTTGATTCATCTACATTAATTTCATATGCCGTCTTATCCGGATCAAATGCCGGTGACAATGCAAAGTTCTGTTTAACTGCCAAGTCGATAAGTTTAGGGTCAAGGTCAGGTTGTTGACGATTGATTACCAATGTATAATACTCTTTATTTTCCTGAGCATTTGATAGTTCAATCGTGAATATGTTATCACCGTATTCAATAGGTTCAAAGATATTATTCCATGTACCGCTTGATATTACTCTGCCGTTTACTCTAATCGTTAGATTATCTTCATCCGATGGGTCATTTGATATAGCAGTTACCTTAATATCTGCCTTTTCAAATGTACTTGGAACACTTGCATAATATGAATGTTCATCCTTATCGAATGTAGGGGTTATAGCATAGTCATCAAAGTGTTGGTCTTTTAGTTCCAAACCTGTAATTTCAGGTATCGGAGTTTCAAACTTATTACGATATACCGAAACCGTATAAGTCTTTTCTGTACCGTTTACTGTTCTTACAATGAATGTTACTACCGTTTCACCTACAGCAAGCGGTGACAATGAGAATGTATCTCCGCTGCTTATCACCTTAGAAGTTTCGCTTGATGTAACTGTTATATCCTTTATAGCATCCGGAGTTCTTGCAATCGGTATCAAATCAACATTTTCATGCTCATAAGTATAAGTCAAATGATAATTTGTTTCATCACTGTCAAATATAGGAGTGAGTATACCGCCTGCTGTGTACTTAATATCTATTAGGTCAGCATTATCATTTTCACTGCCTCTGTAAATATTAATTACATAAACCTTCTTAGTGTTATTCCATGTTCTATTACCTGCTTTTGCAGTATTGTTAGGAGCAGTTACCGTAATAACAATCTTATTGCTACCCTCTACAAGCTTAATATCGGTATTTATCGTACCAACCGCATCAACGTCAATATCTAAGGCTTCGCTTCTTACCCAAATAGCAGACATTGTATTTTCGGATTTAGCGTTAATCTTAATTGAATCAACGTCATTTGCAACAGTAATCTTATATGATGTTACATTCTTATCAAATGTCGGCGTCATACTTTGACCACTTGCTGTCAGAGATGAAAGCAATGCGCTTGTATTCTTATCTATTGCTCTGTTTATTGTAATTGAGTAGTAACGACTGTTGCCGTTGCCATCGCTTACTTTGACAATAAACAAGTTATTACCCGCATCAAGCTTAACCGGCGTCGGCTGACCGGACAACATAGTTTCGGTTGTATTATTGGCTACATCATACAATGTTGCAGTCATATTACCGTCTGTACCCGTAACATTTGTATTCGGAATTACTGTGATTGCTTCTTCTGTTTCCGTATTAGTTACATTTGAATAGTAGTTATAATCTACATCTGATGAGCTGTTCATCATTGTCAATGTATGATTTGCAAGAGATATACTTGATAAGAAGTTTTGCTTTGGATTGATATTAGCATTAGTATTCTTATAAAGTGTAATCTTATACTCTTTCATTACTACGCCGCTTGCCGATACATTGAATGCAACTTCGGTTGTTGATTTCTCAGTCAAACCGTCTTTGATTGTCACGCTCGTTCCCTTTGTGGTAGAACCGCCGTCAATCTTGTAAGCCACATCGCTTGCAGCACTGCTTGGTGTTGCTTCAATATTAATATCATTAATATTTTCACCTTCAACAATGAAGTAGTAATCCGTAATATCTCTGTCGAACATCGGAACTAAGCTGTAATACTTACCGCCGATAACGACTCTGATGTCGTCCAAAGTAGCGTCAGTATCAGGAATCTTACGATTTATTGTAACCGTATATGTCTTAGTTGTTATTCTGTCTTCAGATGTTACTTCAATCTTCAATATGTTGTTACCAACTGTCAAGTTATCAAATACAAAACTATTTCCGCTTGTATGGTTGATAACCGGCTTTGAACCGTTGCTTGTAGATGTCATAAGCTTGATTGTAGCATTATTGCTTGCTGTAATCTTATCAAATGTCACCTGTGTAACAGCTGTATCTACATCGATTTCGTAGTTATGAACATCCTTATCGAATGTAGGTTTCATCACTACGCCGCTTTCAGGTTCAAGTTCGATAAGGTCTGCATCGCCTGACATTCTTGTTACGCGTACAATATATGTCTTGGTTACATCTGTTGCAACATCCTTTACAGTAACGGTTATATCTTGAGGATTATTCATCAAGTATGTCTTATTGGTAAACTGCTTTGTTGTTCCCGCATCAGGATTTTGTTCAGCAAGAGTACCAATCTTAACTGTCTTACCTTCGGCAAGAGTTGTTACTCTCATCATCGGTGTATATGTCGCATTATGCGGAATACCTATTTCAAAGCGGTTATTTTCACTGTTCCAAACAGCTGCAATAGGATTTGCATATTGACGAGTTGTATCTGTTACAAAGTCGCCGTTGTCAACATCCATGTAGATGCTTAGAATATCACCCGTTACACTAATCAACTTCAATACATAATCTCTGCTGATTGTATCATTACCGGCTGTCAAAGAAACATTAATATCAACATTTGCCGTTGCAGTTGATACAGTAGGTACATTTAACGTTACCCAACCAACTGCCGAAACATCTGCGGCACCGTTTGTCTTCAATGTTGTTGTTGCTCTTGAATCACTTGCCATAGCCTTAACTATAGGGTTAGTACCTGATTCTACATATGCAACATACGTTCCGTCCGGCTGCAATGCGGCAGGCATATCATTTACCAAGATATACTTAACGCTTGCGTCTATCGGCTTACGATAAATATGAAGTTCATACTCTAATTCCTTAGATGTTTCACTTGTTACCTTTACATAGAATACATTATCGCCGTATTCAAGGTTTACATTCTGAGTAATTGTAACAAATGCATTACTCATCGGTTTTTTGTTTGAATCAAGAATTGTAACCATCGTCTTAGCACCGTCATGATTATGATATGCCTTAGCGTAAATGTCTGCATTTGTCTTTTCTGATTCAACATTTACCGTATAAATACCCTGTTTCTTTTCATCATCTGTTGTAGGCTTATTTATCTTATAATTATCCTTATCAAAGTCAGGATCCAAGTCGTAACCGATAACTTGTAAATCTGCAAGTCGGTTTTCATCGCTCGGGTCATGAACTTCTATATAATAAGTTTTTGTGTAGTGAGGAACTCTCAAGTAAATAGGTATTCTGAAGTATTCCGAAGTTGTTCCGTCTGTCTTCATACTGTTGACATACTGCTTAATATATTTACTCAAATCGTCGATTTGCTCACTGCCTGCGTCTGTAATCTTGATTCTTGTTTCATAATCATTAGGATTCCAGCCTTGTGTCTTCGCATAGTCAAGTAGTTTCTGATGTGTTTCATGTGCATTTGCATATACATCATACTCATGTAAATCATTTTCAGTCTTAATCGAATAAGTTGTAACCGTCTTTATAAATGATGAATTATAGAACGGTATCTTATTTGAATTGTCCTTCTTTGTGATATACAAATCATCAAGATATACGTCAACCGGAATATGCTTGATACGTAATGTATAATAGATTGACGGGCTGCCGTCCGACTTCTTAAGTTCAATCGAGAAGTAGTTGTCGCCAACCTTCAAATCTACGTTTGCAGTAAGCTGACCGCCCTTACCTGCTCCCAATGTATATGTCTGCGATACTGTAAGACCCGTCAACGTAATTGCGGCGTTTTTATCAACAGCATATATATCAACTTTAGCAGTTGGATTTTCTGCTTCTGAATATGAGTATGCCTCATATATAATCTTGCCGCTGTCAAGAGTTGTCTTAACTGCATCATTGTCATTTACACGGATTGCTCCAAGTGCTGCGTCAAGCATATCACGCTTAATTAAAATATTGTTAATTGTTATTAAGAATCCGTCTTCGTCATATACACGAAGCTGAACAATCGAATTAACTTCTTTTAGCTTAATTGTTGATTTAATAGTCTGCTCATTAGTTGTATCATCTACAAGTATCTTTTCACCGTCGTCAATCTGAACGTAATATTTATGACCTTGAGGGTCTGCCATATTAATTTGCATATCTGCATCGCTCAAGTAGAACGGAAGTTTTGTCGGACGTTCATAGTTTGAAATGATAACACCGTCTTCATTTGTAACCGGATCGCCGATTCTTTCTGTAAGTTCGTCATTTACGACTGTGTTCAAATCGAAGTTGTAGATGTACTGAACAATGTAAATCGTATAGTTCTGTGTTGCGCCTGACGGAGATTCTACCGTTACAGGAACTTGCGTAACACGACCGTTTAGTTTTACATCATCAATATATGTATTTACTGCGCTGTTCTGATGAACACCGTTTACATATATCTTAGCAAACTTATTCTCACTTATAAGTTTTACTACAGCTGTATCACGTCCTTGCGGAACTGATGCCAAGTAAGTTGTAAGACCTGTTATACTTGCATTCTTCAAGATTACTTCAGATTCATCTATAGGATAATCTTTGTATCCTTCTTTTCTCAAACCGATATTAACATTTTTCAACTGAGTACCCTCAGGGCTGTTAATAAGGTTGATTACATATTCCTGAGATGCGTTGTTGGTTCTCGATGTTACTTTAAATCTGAACTTATATAAATTTCTGTCTTCCATAGTGGCGGCATCCGTTGTAGCACCTGCGAAGTTTACATTAGTTCCTTGAATTTGTTTATTATTGCTCAGTACATATGTACCATCTCTGTATTCATAGAACTGAATTACCGCATATGGGTCTATTGCGAATACAAACGGTTGTGCAATGTGTGTATTCATCGGCATTTCAACTTTGTACGATATTGCCGTTGTATTAGGTTCCACACCCGCTTCATAACCTGTAACCTTACCTGTAACTCTTGTTGTCTGCTGAGTTTCAGTAGAAAGTCCGCCTGTAGCGTCAACATATACTTTGTCTATACCAAGTTCACTTGAAGCTTTCTGAATCATCAATGTGTAATCCTGTGTTCTGCCGTCACCGGCTGTTACTCTGGCTTTCAATATGATGTCATCTATACCTGACATTGATGCCTCTGTATCAACTGCCAACATTCCGCTCGCAATCGCAGGTTTACCAAAATCAGTAAAGAATTCAATCTTTGAGCTTGCCGACTTAGTCTGTGACTTAACATATGCCATATTTGCCGTTGGATTAATATAGCTTATGTAATTATATGTATAAACATATTTGCCGTTTACAAGTGTCTTATCTTCGCTCTGCTTTGCAGCCTTTACATATGAGCTGTCAACTAACTTAATATCGCTGACAAACATATCAAGTTTCAAATCAGAACGCATTTCTTCAGGAGAAAGCTTTGTAATAATAAGCTTTGTTATTGCTATCTCATCAGGAGTTGTACCATCTGACAGCAAATCAGGTGAACCAACCTTAATATCAATCGTTACCGATGACGATGTCGGAATTGTTGATACGTCATAATTCAAATATGAATTGCTTGAAAGAGCAAATCCGTTATTCTCAAATTCTACGTATTCCCCGGCGTTCAGAGCAGTAGCTTTGATTTCATTTACAAGTGTTTCATCTGCCCCTACATCAATTCTGAATGTATAAGGGTCGTTTCTGTCTTGCTCTGCATAACGTCCGTCAAGTGTAATTTCCTTAAGCTTTAGATTATTCATCTTTCTGATAATCTTAAGTGTGTAGTATGCAGGTGCAATATCACCTTCATAACTCCATACCGTTATCTGGAATGTTCTTGAACGTTCGCCTGTTGTTTCATCAACATCATCGTCATTACTGTCAAACGGAATATTTATCTTTAGAGTTTGATTTGTCGAAACAGTATCTACACCGTCTATCGTCATACCAACTCTTGCTGTTGAGTAATCAGCACCGATTTCAATAGGAACGATTGATGTACCGTATGTTATATTCTTTATGATAATCGGATTGTTTACAGTTATATTTTCAACAACTGACTGGAACAACTTACCCGTTTTATCTTCAGGATATGCATATACGTGATCAATCTTTCTGTTATTAGACTTTCTGATTAGGTCTACTATGTATTCCTTACCATCACCAACACCTGACAACATTTCATCCTGTGAACGTATTCTAAAGTACAATGTGTAGTTTTGGTTAGGTTCAAGATTTGAAAGTTGTACTTGTTTTTGATGTAATTCATAGTTATTTGTATATGATGATGTATATGGGTCATAAATATCTACGCCCGCATATTCATAATCTGCGATTACCTTCATGTCAACAGATGTTATACCTGTTTCAATTTCTACAGTGTATCTGCCTGTGTTCTTATCGTACTTAGCAGGCGGTATGCTGTTAATTGTTCCTGCAGGACCAACCCATACACTGTAATTATCACTTTCGGCATCATATTCAACATCTCTGTTTGTGTTATCTGCAAGATAAACTCTCAATTCATATTCTTGCATTGTACCCGCTTCAGAGATAATTCTGAATTTAACCACATGAGGAATATCAGGATCTGCATCGTCAAACAAGTATGAGTGGGATACTCTGAACGGAATGTTGTATTTAGCATCATTTCCGTGATAATCAAAGTCGCCATCTTCCCATAGAAGTTCTGCTGTTGTATCCTTCGACTGAACAGCCGCCTGAACAACAACCGATGTCTTTTCGGCATTATTAACTGCTTTTTCATATACACTGTAAGGAATATAGCTGTTATAATACGGCAGATCCGAATCGTCCTCAGTGAACGGACCATATGCTTCTACACCATTAACCGTTACATAATCAGCATTAGTATTAATCGACTGGATTGTTACGTTTAATGCATTGTTTGAAGTATGTCTGCCGTCTTCTGATGTTACTACATACGGAATTACCTTAACGCTTTCGCCATCCTTTACAGGAATCAAAATACCGTGAATATCTCCGCCGTTTACTACATTTGAACCACTTATTACAGTGTCATCATCTGTTATTCCGGTATATATTTTACCGTTTAGAGTAATCTTAGCCTTTGAATACTCTGTCTTGATATATACTCTTAAATACTTATTACCGTTTTCATCAACTGTAAGTGTTGATTCGCTTACTTTGTAATAATCTACAACATTTGGACTTGTTTCACCGTCATATCTTGTAGTTTCATTTACAACAGTTTCTGAGTTGTCACTGCTGTTATGAAGTACATTTGTATTTTCTGACAATCTGTAGATTACAACCTTATACTGATGAGTATATCCTGTACCTGCTTCAGGTATTGATACAATAGTAATATTTGTATCAGGAGTATCTTCAGATACTGATCTTGCCGTATTTACAGGGATTGTAAGTACACCATCTGTCGGATAATTATAATCAGATCTGTTTACAATTCCGTTTTCAGATACTGAATTTACTGATACTGTCGGATCATATGGAGTTGGTGCATGTTCATCAATGCGAAGTCCAACCTTTACAGTTGCATCCTTCACGATACCGTATCTATAGATAATCTCATCGCCGACCTTTTCAGGATTTTTAAGCAAGTTACCGTCAATATAAATATCAATATCTGCATCAGTGTTCTTATACTTCTGACCTATTAGGAATGTATAAGTCTTAACAGTACCAATCTTTTCATCAATAGTTGCATCTGCTTGAGCCTTATAGTTATTAGCTACACCAACCTGAATCTTAACTACTGTAAATCCACCGTCTTTTTTGATTAGAGGAATCTTATAAGACTGGTTGCTTGTCTGACGCCATCCGCCATCCCATACAACGCTTGCATCGGTTGCTGAATAGTCGTTTGCTGCGGCTGTTTCATATGCTGCAACCTCTTTCTCATATTGAGCAAGTGCTGCTGCATACTGTTCATCTGTCATACTTCCCTGAGTAGGTTTTTCAGGTCTTGTCAAGTGACCTATTCTGATGTAGTTATTAGCATCCTTAGCCAACACTGATGCGATTGCACTTGGCAAATCATCAGTCTGCGGATCAAGACGAACAACATATGCATTTCTTGTGCTGTCCCAAAGAGCATTTGACAAGTTGCCGCCGCTGTAAGGTCCTGCCTGTACAGCTTCAAGATCAAGATTCAATCTATTGATATTAATTTTATACTCAGCAGTAGTATTTAATGAAGATTTAATCATTACATTAATAGTGTTCTTACCTGTTATTGTAAAGTTCTTATAAACATTATTATGTAATGACGAAGTATTATCGTCAATCTGTACTTCTGCCAACAGAGTTGATGCTATCGCCTCAAGATCTACTGTTGTAACATCAGACGGAATCCATAGCTGATATTCACCGTTTGTATCCTCTCCGGCTTCAACAGTTGTTTTTGTTCCGCCGTCATCGTAAGTTGCGGTAAATGTCTTAAGGTTTGCATTATCACTCTTCTTGTAGATGTATAGATATGATACCTTAATTGTTTCTAAGTCAGCAGCTTTTGACTTGATTTCATAGATTGTTAATTCTTCGCCATCAAGAAGTACATTAGTTGCTGTCCACTTATCCGAATTAGCTGATGTTGGGTCTGTTGCCGTTGGGCTACCTGCATTTACAAGTGTATAAATATCATTAGCCTCTATCAAAATATCAACATATGTCTTATTTGTAAACGGAACATTACCCGGAGTATCAAGTTTAACTACATATACATCTGCAGTTGCTCCTGTTTCTTCATCTATTACTCTGTTTTCAGCTGCCGGAGTATAAACATTGCTACCGTATGTTACCTTAACAGTCTTTAATGAATCATCAATACTCTTTCTTGTTAAGTGAAGTACATAATGTTCAACAACATTCTCTTCTGTTGTTACGTCAATCGGAATGTAAATATCCTTAATTGATGTATCAAGGTTATATCTTTCGATTTCTTGTACATTAGCCGAATTATACTCTGATGCAATGCTTACCTTTGAAGTAGAGTTTACGGTTTCAGCCTTAATATTGATATATTCAAGGTCTTTGGTAATTACATAGTTATAAACATTTTCATTTATATCTGTAACATCTGTATAACCCGAACCTACAAGAACATTGCCTATAAGAGTAAGCGGATCAACCTGTACATACTTCAAACCTGTATGATATTCAGCAGGTTTCAAGATTAACGGATATTCAACCGTTGAAAGTGCATTACCGTTTGTTACTCTCAATGTATAAGTTGTTGTAGTACCGACATTTGCAGGAAGTGCTGTATTAATCCATGTCAAGCCGTTCATGCTCTCATATGAAACAACATTTCTATCTTTGTCAAGTACTTCAACTGTACCTGATATAGGAGTAATTTCTGCATTTACAGAATCAGCTGACTTACCTATTTCTGCAACGTATGTGTTATTTACACGAGCAACTGTCGTTCCATCAATAACAACGCTGTCAAGTGTTGCCAAAGTAGGTTCTTTAATAATTACAAGATTATGTTCCTGACTTGCACCGCTTGTTGATGTAATTGTAAACGGAATTATTGTCTTATCATTGATAAGTCCGTTTATAACACCTTCAAATACACCTGTATATGAACCGCCTCTGATTGCGATTGTTGAATAAGGATTCTGAGCCTTTATGTAAATATTAGCCGAATTCTTAGTATCTCTGATATATACAATATGTTCGCAGGTTGTTTCTCCGTCTGCAAACAAGTCAATGCTTTGTGCAGAAACTGACGAAGCCTTATTTGTAACTTGTAGCATTGGGTAGCTGCCTGATGTCATATACCATATATCATTGAAGTTCCAATCGCTAAAGATTGACTGAACATATAGGTCAGATGCAGCAATACTGCTATTATCATTTGTCGTAACGATTGATGTATCATTCTTAACAAACAATGCACCCATTACACCGTGTGTATGTGTAATTGTACCGTCACTGTTAATAGCAATCGATGCTTTATCAAACATTGAGCTTGACAGATTTGCGTTAGCGAATACATATCCGATTGTTGCACCGGCATTATTGCTTATTACTATACCTGCAGAAGCATTGTTGCTTACAAGTGCAGTTGATGTAATATATGAGTTTTCAATAGTACCGTTGTTTTCGATTGCAAAACCGGCTGCATTCTTAGCTGTAATCTTACCGCCCGTTTCAATTGCAACTTGTTCGATTGTGCCGTTGTTAATGCCTGCTACAACAGATGCATTTTCAACTCCGTTTTCACCGATTGTCGCAACCGCAAATCTCAAGTTCTTAACAGTACCGTTGTTTACAGCAAACAAAGCTGAATAATCTTGACCGTTTACGCTCTTCTGTGATGTAATCTTCAAATCGGAAATTGTAAATCCGTTACCGTCAAGACTACCTGTAAATGGTGTATCTTCTGAACCGATAGGATCCATTTGAATGTAGTCCGAATTATACTTCATTGAAATATTATTCTTCAATACATAATGCTTTGTTAAGCTTTCCTCATCGTTACCGATGCTCTTCAATCCTGCGGCTGATGTGATTTCAAACGGACGTGCTTGGCTGCCGTCAGGAATGTTAAGATTTGATATATCTGCATCAGCTGATTGGTTCCTGAATGTAGGATACTGAGCTGTCTTGATTACCCATGTATTTGCAAAGTCCCAATCATTGAATGTTGCTATATCTCCAAGCTTTTCAGGAAGAACTGACGCACTGTTATATACATTGCTGTTGCTTCCCACCTTGCTGTAGATTTGGCTAGGCATTACTGCATATGCATTATTTATTGTTGAGTTGTCAAGGTTCAATACAACAATCGACGCTACGTGTTCATCGGTTAAATTACTTGATGTTGAGCTTATTGAACCTACATTATATACATTCTTAACAGCGTTATGGTTCAATGCTGCAATACCTGCTGCGTACTCACCTGATGTAATTGTTGCTTTATTATATGCGTCTTCGATAGTACCACGGTTATCACCTGCTACACCACCGGCTGCATATGAAGATTCAATATTACCTGAAGCTACGGCTACTCTTGAAATTACACCGTTTTGTTCATTCTTACCTGCCACGGCACCGATATATTGATATGATGTGCCTGCAACAGATGTAATATTTACATCTTCAAGTTTGAAGTCATAAACTTCACCCTTATTTACACCAAACAAGCCGTATGCTGTATCATTTGATGTAGCTGTAATTGTTAGATTTGATATTGACTTTCCGTTACCGTTTAGGTTACCTGTAAACGGTTTGGAAGTTGTACCAACCGGAGTCCATGCAGTACCGCTTAAGTCAATATCATTCATCAATACATAGTATGCATCAAGATGATCTGACATAGCCTGAAGTTCTTCGGCCGTCGTAATCTGGTAAGGTGATGCCTTACTGCCGTCAGGGTCTTCAGGAAGGATAGTTGAGCCGCCGCCGCACGATGCATCTTTAGCTACATATTCGTCCTCTGTACCTCTTTCGGCGATTACCTTTTCTACACTTGTATTATTGCTGTACTTAACAATTACAAGTTCATATCTGCTTGTCTTTGTTCCGTCAGAAACAACAATATAGAATTTATTTACTGTTCCAAGGTTTGCAATATCAGGTACTGATAATTGACCTTGATCTTCACCAAGAACAACATCACCTGTGTCTGTTACTCTGATAAGTCCAAGTTTTGAATCGCTTCTTCTTGTTGCAATTACAATGCTTGCACTGTCATCTGTGCTCGGAATAGCTGTCTTATAATTTCCGTACTTATCCGGAGTTAGCTTTGTATAATCTCTTTCTGACTTGCTCTGAACCATTACATTTGAAAGTGCCAAAGACTGGTCTTGTCTTACAAGTGTAATTGTTTCTGCAATAAAGCTGTTATCGTCATACGGATATGAGTAAATCTTGAATTTAACAGTTGTTGTCTTACCCGAATCAAGAGTTACTGTTTCAGTATTTTCACTTACCTTAAACTCGCTGTCACCAATCTGTACCTTTGAAACTTCGCTGTCTGCAACAACTTTAATATCTGCCGCAGTTGCTCCGTAAGGTACTTCATAAGTGTAACCATCGCTTGTCTTTGTAAGCTTAGTTCCGTTGACATAGACTTCTTTTTCACCCGTATTGCTTCTTATAATATACAATGTGTATGCTTGCTCTGCCTTACCGTCCTTAGATGTAACGGTAAAGTCAACCTTAGATACGTTCTTTGTAACATTATAAGATACGTTCAAGACACCGTTTGTTGATTTATCGCTGTCAAGTTTAACTACTGCATCTTCGTTTGCCGCAGTTATTGTAAGTATGCCGTTTGTTACGGTACTGTCTGCTCTTACAAGATATGTATTAGACTTAAAGTCTGCCTTTTCAGCTGTTACACCGTCAAAGACAACACTCTTTAGAGCTACGTCTGAATCTTCAACATACTTAATTATTACTTGATATGGATCACTTACAACCTTACCGTCATAACTCATAATTCTGAAGTTAAATACTGTATCATTTTCTGAGTTAAGTGCAAGATTTTCAAATACATAACCGTGTGAGTTGTCACTTACAAGAATACCGTCAATACCGAATCCTGTAAGTTCTACCTTTGCCATGTTACCTGTAGGAACTATTGAAAGGTCAACCGGATTACGTCTGTTTACAACTGCTGTGTAGATACGGTCATCAGGAACTGAGAATAACGAAATATCTACATCTGTTGCGGCACCGGCTGTAAGTTCAGTCTTATTAAGTGAAACCGACTTGACATCTGTGTCTTCGTAATCAGTATATACATACAATGTGTATGTCTGCTTTACACTGCCTGATGATGATCTAATTGTAAATTCGAACTTATTTACCTTTGAAACAGAAGGAGCGTCAAGCGTTCTCTTTGTTATAAGTTCACCATAACCTACATCATCAACACCGGCTGCGTCATTCTTCATTGAGATTTCTGCAATACCGCTTGATGTATGTATTGTGATAGTTGCAGGGTTTTCTGCTCTTGAATCGCCTCCGTTAAGATCTGACGGAATTGCAATCTCATAGATAGTAGGATTATTCTTTCTTGTGATTGCTGCGATACCATTTACGATAACCTCGCCTATCTCCGTGTTATTACTGCTCTTATAGATACTTACTGTATAAGTCTTCTTAGCATTTGGTGTACGTACATCATCAACATACAACTGTGAACGAACTTCTACAGTTATAGTTGTTTCTTCTTCAGAAGACAATGTATATGAAGTATCTGACCATACGTTGATGTATGGAATTGAAAGTGCATTTCCTGCTACATTGACAAGTTTAGCATATTGATTTGCTGTAATTGTTACATCTGCCTCAGTTACGGTTGTCGGAACACTGAATGTATACTTCAAACCATTTGAGATAGGAGTTGTATTTACAGTATCATTAACCTTTACATTGTCAAGTGACAAGTCATCTGATGCACCCTTTAATAATAAGTAGTAGTTCTTAACCAACTCTGCCTTATCATTTTGAGGTTTAACGGTAATTCTCAAGTATCTCTTACCGCCAATCGGAACACCGCCTACAACCTTATATCGGAATGCACCTTCGTCGGTCTTCTTTCTTGTGATGATGTCACCTGTCGAATCTATGATGTTTTCACTGTCATCAGGCAATGCTACTTCATGTATTGATTCGATTGTTGCATACTTATCTGTAAGCAGTATGTCAAGCAATGTATCGTGGTCAGGAACGTTTGCTTCATACAATACTGTCATTGACATATCAACATTGTATTCGCCATCCAAACCTTTTTCTGTTGTTATACTCTTAATTGATGTATCGTCTGACTTTTCTCTGAATTCAAGAACATAGTTCTTCTTCGAGCCGTTTTCAGCCTTTACTTCGATTACATATTTACCACCGTTTGCATTTGCCGGCAATGTATCCTGCCAATTATTATCTGTTGTCCAACCGGCTGTATCGCCTGCTGTTGAAGCACTGCTATCGCCGTTATTATGCCACTTATTCTGTGAATCATAGTAACCTACTCTCAATATTGACTTAGGTGAAGTTTCAATCGTAATTTGAGGTACTTCTGTCATTGAGTCTACGAAGAATATGTACTTAACGTCATCACTGTTTTCTACAGGTTCTTCTGTAGCGTCCACATTACCACGCTTGATGCTGATAATATCATTTTCACCGCTTCTTCTTGTGATGTGTAACTTATATGTCTTAATCGGCTGTGAAGTATTCTGCGATTGAACATAGATTGTATATATCTTAGCTGTATCAGTTGCTTCTGTAAGAGCGATTGTATAAGCCTTAGATGTTATACCCTTATCAACCAACGTCGGTGCAGGCTCACCATCTTCTGTAATCGCAAGTTTTGTAAATTGATTCTTAGCCTTTACTATAACATTTGCTATTTCGTCAGTTGTTTCAATACTTCCGTCATAGTAACCGCCGTTTGAAGCTACCCAGTTAGCTTCTACACCGTTTACTGTTACTGTAATATCGGTATCAGTACTCTGCGGCATAATGATTAGCTTAAATGTCTTCTTATAACTTGAACCTGATTTAGCCACATCAACTTCATAAGTATATGGATTGCTTTCCGTCAAAGCTGACAAGTTACTAACCTGTAATCTATACAATGTTCTGTCAGGTGAATCAACAGTTATAATATTATTTGCATTTGTTGTATTTCTTACTTCAGCAATATTACCGTTTATTGATGTTAGGTATATAGTTGCTGTGTTAGAAGTTGTAGGAACATATACAATATATTCGTTCTTGTCCTCTTCCTTCGCAATCTTTTCGTCATCGTATTCTACAGTCAATTCCATATCCATATCTGTAGGTGTTGCGATGATGTAGTAATCCTTTGTACCACCGCTCTGCGATGTTACGGTTACAGGAATTACGAATGAATCGTTTGTGCCGTCACCGTCAAAGTCGTAATCGGCTGTAAGTTTTGTAAATGTTGCCTTTGCAGTACCGCCGTTTGTATTTGCGAACGGTGCATTATCAATGCTTGTTACTGCCGCATTTACATCTTCAAGCTCGATTGCAAGGTCAAATACTGTATAACCCGATGTAGTTGACTTAGGAACATATACATGATATGCATTGTATATATTACCGCCTAAGTTTACACTGTCATCTGCTGTAGTATCTGTATCCTTGTTTTCACTGTCATTTGGATTTGCAGTTACCGACTTGATATTTGCATTGTTACTCTTCTTATAAATATATAGCTTATATTCGGCTGTTGCTGTATTTGTAATATCATCAGATTTAACTGTGATTGTTACTTCTGTGAAGTTACTGTTTATAGTATCTTCAAGGTCTGTTGTAACAGTTGCGCCAAGTGTCGGATTTGTGTTGTTATTGCCTGAAACGCCGTCTTTACCTGTAATTTCTACACGGTAATTTGCGTTAGATGCAAGAGCCCATACATCTGCACTTGTTGCTGTACCGTCTACATAATATACATATGAGCCGTCAAGATTTGTTTTCTTAACAGTATTGTTATCAACCTTTACAGTCAATGCATAATCATCGCTCAAACGTTTTAGATATACAACGTTTTCATATGCAGGGTCACCGTCAGCTGTTCTGTACAATCTGAACGGTACTTCCATTTCGGTTACAGAGATAGGCATCGAAACCTTAAGCTCTGCATAACCGCCGGCTGTAATATCGCCATTGTTAATGCTTACGAAGTGGTTCTTGCTCGCTGCCGTAACACCAATCAATACTTCACTTGCGTTCGGAAGTACTTCAAGATATGTATATCTTGGTTCTGAATCAGTCGGTGCATTTGCATCCAAACCGTTTACTGTTACGCTTTCAACAGAAGGAGCTTCGTCTGTACCCTTTATAACAAGCTTATACATCTTCTGTAGTGAGCCATCCTGTGAAACTACCTTAACATATCTAATCTCGTCGCCTGTCTGTAAATCCAAACCTGAAACGATTTGAGTTACATATCCTACGTTGCTTGGATTATTATCATATGCATTCTGTCTAAGTTTCTCAATGTCTGTAAGTTCTGCCAATTCATCAGATGCTTGTACAGTTACATTTGTAAACTTAGTTGTATCAGGGATTTCAACAGTCCATGTTTCACCGTTGACGTCTGATGATTCCTTAACTGCATAATATGTGCCAACCTTAATATATTCTACATCTGCATTTGTATCTGTATCTCTGATTATTAAGGTGTATTCTTTAGTTGTAAATCCGTCTTGTCCTGTTACTGTTATACGGTATCTGTTTACCGGCTGACTGTGTAGAGTTACCGCATCATTTGCCCATACATTCTGTGACTCGCTGCCCACTTCATTGTATGACAATCCATATGGTGACTTTGTCAAATCTCTTGTGATAGCTTCAACCTTAACAGTTGAATTTGCATCTTGTGTTGTTATTGAAACATCAGCAGTCTTATCACTCGAAATACCGGTCTTTAGATATGTGTAAGTACCGTTTGCATTGCTTACTGTAGTACCGTTTACAGTTACATTCATAAGGTCTGTGTTTACAGCAACCTTAGTAATTACAAGAGTATATCTCTTTGTTGTACCGTCTTTTGCCTTAACTTCAATCGTTGCAGTTGTTTCTTTACTGTTTACAACCACATTGCTCAAAGTAACAGCTCCGGTCGCTTCATCCTTGCTGTCATAGCTGCCGTTTATATGTACGTACTGAACAAGCGATGTTTGCGGAGTTGCTATAATATCAACTCTTGAAGTTGTATCAGGAATCTTAATTACGAACTTGCTGTTATCATCTGCATCATATTTTGCAGGTCTTACAACACCGTCTACAACAACATCAACGCTCTTAAGCTCAGGGTTACCTTCTACAGAAGATACCTTTACGAAGTAAGTCATTACTTGACTTCCGTCTTCTGACTTAATATATACAGGAATTGTTACACCTGCTCTAAGCTCGTCATCAGTTATACCTGTAAGGTCAACATTAACGCTTGCATCATTGCTGTTTGAATATGTTATTGCAGCTGAACCGACATATGCTGACGGTTTATAAGTTGTTTCGATTGCAACTGTTGACTGACTGTCCTTAGCCTTTACTCTGATAGGAAGAATTGTTCTGCCCGAATCTACATATGTATAGAATTCACCTGCGGTATTCTTGCTTAAGTCAGGGTCTTCATTTGCAATATAGATTGCTTTTACAAATTCAATCTCTGTATTATCAGACTTCTTGCGAAGTACAAGTTTATAATCCTTTGATGTAACTCCGTCTTCTGCTATTACTCTGATTGAAAGTTCTGTTGGACCATCATTCAATGACGGGTCAAGAGTAACTTCTCTGATTGCCTTATATGTTGCACCCGTTGTCATAGTTGAAGGCTGTTCTGTAGCAGGGTCGTAAATTACAACCTTTGAGCTTGTATTATTTGCTTCTGCAGTAATATTAATGCTTAGAGCTGTACCCGTTGTTATAATATCACTTGCATTAATACCAAGATAATACTCAATATTACCGTTTTCATCAGTAATCTGCTTTACCTTACCTGTGTAGTCAGGGCTTGCAGGGTCTGTTGTAGGTGTTGAATCAACCTTATACAGACCAACATTATTTGATGCGTATTTAATAATAAGTGTCGGTATATTCATTGAGCTGTTGTCTATGACAATACCGTCTGCTCTCTTAACATACAACTTAGTTGTTGTACTGCCGTTCGCTTCTTCTTCAAGAAGTTCTTTCGGAAGAAGAACCTTTGCAATACCTCCCTGTGTAGGATCTGCAGCGTTGATAGGTGTCGGAGTTACGAAGTTATTCGGTGTTCCGACTGCTACCTGCGAACGTGCATCGGCAGTTGTAACGTAAATTACAATACCGTCCTCCGAATAAGGGGCTTGACCTTCATATGTGTTAATTGAAGTCTTATATGTTGCAGCAACCTTATTTTCTGTTAAGTCTACTGCCGTTATACCGTTTGTTTCAGGTAATTTCAAAATATTTACCTTAAACGTCTTTTCTGTTCCGTCTTCTGACTTAACATGGATATATACAGCATTTGCCTTTGGCTGAGTTGCTTTAACATCCATTTCATCTGTATATGTTGCATCGCCATTTACATAGAATGTACTGCTTGTTGAAATCGTCAGCTTAATGCTTTCATCAGTTGTAACATTATCGCCGTCTACAATAACACCCTCTGCTACAAGTTTTTGAGTTGTGTTATCTGTTCCGTCAGTTGACGCAGGCAAAGTATATTCATACTCACCGTCAGCATTCTGCGAAAGTTCTTCGCCGCCATATGTTACCTTTATTGCAGTATTAGCTGACATTCTTATAATATCAAGCTGATATACACCCTGTGAATATGATGTATCTGCCGGAGTTACAGCAATATAAAGTGTTGTTGTATCTGCTGTAATCGAAACGTTTCTCATGTCGAACGGCATTCCTGACATAGAGTCACTCTTTGCAGTTGATTCATTCGGACGAATGGCAACCTTTGAGCTTGTGCTTGCCGCTACGGCATTAACCTGTACATAATTAGTATCATACTTAATCTTTGCAACATACTTACCGGTTGTCTTATCATATGTAACATTGTAATTTTCACCGATTGTTATACCTGTCGGCTTGTACTCAAGCTTATCAACAGTAAGGCTTCCCAAACGGGAATCTGCTGTTTTCTTGTAAATACGTAGTGTATATTCATTAACCGCACCCAATGTTGTTGTTACCTTTAGAGCAATATCCATATAACCCTTGTCATTGAAGTTCAAGGTTACATCTTCGGTTGTTGTATATGAATATACGTTGCCGTTCTCAATTTGAACTTGTCCGTTAGTTACTGCAGTTGTCAATGTTACAGACGCTGTCTTAGCATCGTCATCAACTGCCCATACATACATTAACTTTTCATTACCGTCTTCTTTTACAAGAGTTGAGTTAATATAGCCGCTGTTATCAACTGATACAAACGGATCACTCTCTTCATCAAGCTTGAAAATTGTAAGTATATACGGAGCACCGTCAAGCGAATCGGCTGTCAATTTAATATATGTCTTATCTGATGTCTTTGTATTATCAAGGATAAATCCATCATATGTAAATTCACCAGGTGTTGTTGCCTCCTTTACGGCATTTAGCAAACCATCAGGAGTGTATGTTACCTTTGCGACATCTCCGATCATAGGAGTTGTGATGATGTTAATATTAGCAACATCCTTAATCGGGATTACAACCTCGTAGTTCTGAGTATCACTCGGATTCTTCTGGTACGCGGTATATGTATTAAGCACATTTCCGCTTGCATCAACGATTTCTACCTTAATTTCCTTGATTGTTGTTGCCTCAGACTGTCTGTAAATAGTCAATGAATGGTTTGATACAGTTCCGTCTTGTGCTGTTACTTTAATAGGAATGACCTTATATGTTTCATTTGCCGACATTGTAATCTTCTGTACGTCATAGTAACCGTCATGACCGTTATCCTTGTCATGATCGCTGTTTACAGTTACATTCGCAATAGAGATTTTAGCTGACGGAGAAACTTGGCTATAGATATAAATATCTCTATCCTTAGCATCGCCGGTTTCCTTAATGATTGCATAATAGTTACCTGTATTACCTATCAGAACACCATTTCTTACATAATCCGATACTGCCGCATCTTTCAATTTAATATGGTTTTCAGGTTGGTCATAATAAACCCAATCAGCTACATCTGTAGCAGGATCGTTTTCACCAACTTTTACAATTCTCAAATCACCGTCATTTGAGTATCTTGTTGTATGAGCTTTATATATTCCGTCAAAGTTTGTGTTGCTGTTCTTAAACTCGAAGTAATAATTATCTTCAAGTTCACTGATCGGTACATCTGTAAATTCATAGTATCCTATAAACTTAGGATCTTTTGAACCAATATTTGCGTCTGTCAACAATGTACCCATAACAGGATTTTGACCGTTCTTATCTACCATATAGATAACATCTGCGTCTACAATACTCTTAACGTGTACCGTTACAGTTGTAGCATTAGGAATTGTTGTTTGTACAAGACCTGTATAAATACTCTTTAGAGGATCAACAAGCTTATAAGACTTATCGCCTACAACAGATATTATCTCTGTATATTCATCACTGTCAAGATAACCCTTTTCAACTGCGGCTTGAGTTGCTGTGTCATCAAGTTTTGAATAATCAAATACGATTGCTTCAACATGATTATCGCTTGCATCGGCAACTTCTACATATGCAGTTTGTTTTGTACCTGTCTTTACATCTGTTACAACAAGTGTTGCAACACCTTCCTTAGTCTTTCCGCTTACTTTACCGTCTGAATCTACAGATACAAGTGAACCAGGAATAAGAGCAGTTACTCCATCCTTATCCATTTCATTCGTGATTTCCCATTTGTATGTGTCACCTGTTGTTGCATTATCTTTAATCAAGTTAAATCTATTGAATGAAACTTTCATCTGATAAGGTGCGGAACCGATATAAAGTTTCAAGCTTGAAGGAATAAGCTTCATAGTTCTGCCTGTTACAAGCACAGGGCTGAATTCGTTAGAATCAGATGCGTTTGTTGTACCAGGTTTATAGTGTGCAGGATCTTCACCCGCATAAGCATCACCCAACTGACCGTGTGTATTTTCACCGAAGCTCCATACAAATCCGTCTTCAAGTACAACGTATGATGTTGCACCACCTGTTGCAACCGAAATTGCCGACAGACTTCCGTCATCAACAGTTACTTCTACAGGAGATACTTTGTCATCAGATGTTGTTACATTACCGATCCCCAAACGTCCAAGGTCTGCACTACCCCAGCTCATCACTCTTCCGTCTGCCGTTATCGCAAGGTTGTGCAATGCACCGACTGAAATATCAACTGCGTAGTTATTAGTACCGTCAAATACATCTACATAGTCAGGAGCATAGTATAACAAGCTTCCGCTTTCGTCAATACCTTGTCCAAGCTGACCTTCACTGTTAGCGCCCCACGATATAATTCTGCCGTTATCAAGCATTGCAACAACGTGATATAAACCATCATACGTTCTTAAAATATGACCGTTAAATTCATCACCAAGGTCTATCTGCACAGGGTAAGCATAGTAACGATTATTTGTATTATCAATTTGGTGATTCGAGTTTTCACCCCAACCCCAAAGTGTACCGTCATAACGTACTGCCTTTGTTGCGCTACCGCCTGCACCGATACTGATGCTGATAACTTTGTTCAAGCCTTGTGCTACAACCGGAGTGCTTGATCTCTTGCTTGTATCCTTTGAAGGAGCACCAAGCTGACCTAAGCTGTTGTCACCAAAGCTATATACGTATCCGTCTGCACCAAGTACCATTGTATGTTGTTTACCTGCCGAGATAGATACTATTTCAGGCAGACTTTCTACCTTTTGAGGTGTTGATACGACTATGCTTGCATTACCCAAACCAAGCTGACCGTAATCATTATGACCCCATGTATAAACTTCACCGTCACGGGTAAGTGCGATTGAATGATATTCACCTGCGTGAACAGATACAATATCCTTACCGTTTAATGCTGTTACATTTATAGGTTCATATGCACAAGATACGCTGCCGTCACCAAGCTGACCGTATTCATTGTTACCCCATGCCCAAACTGTTCCGTCCGACTTAAGAGCGATAACATGAGAGTTACCTGCAGAAATCATAGGAGCTGTCTGTGCGTCTTTATCTATTACATGAACGATACATACTGATGTAAGGTTGCCCTTCTTAACAACGATATGAGTAATACCAATCTTATTACCTGTAATCTCGCCGTCATCACCAACTGCCGTAACATCTGCAATAGCTGTATTCTTACTTTCAAATGAGATACTTCCAGGATTAGCATAATCAGTAATCAAGTTGAACTTCTTACCTGAATATGTGTCAAGAGTAGCTGTTTCTCCGACATGAATTGTCATTTCATATTTAGAAATAAGTTCTGTTCTTTCACCGATTAGAACCGGAACATAACTCTTTGTTTCGTTTCTGGCAACCGGTGTACCAAGTGAATAGTCACCATAACCGTAAACGTCACCATTTCTTGTATAGAATACTGAATATTCATCACCAAGACTTACACCTGCGATTGCGAAATCGTTATATGATGACTTGATAGTATCAATAACAGCATTTGCAATAGGTATATTTCTTTCAACAGTGTCACCTATACCAAGTTGACCCTTATTATTTTGACCGAATACATACATATTACCATCCTTACCGATAACTGTACTGTATTTATTACCGGCTGCTATGGTTACTGCATCTGTTAAAATCTTTGTGTAGGTATTTTTTGTTGCACTCGGTGTATTACCAAGCTGACCGTGTCGGTCACTGCCTGTTGCATAAACGCTTGATGTAAATGCAAGAGCAATACTATGGTCATATCCTGCAGCTATAGCAACTATAGCTTCGGTATCTCTTACTTCTGTCGGCAACCACAATTCACCTGTGTTATTACCGACTCCGCCTTGTCCTGAATCATTAGCGCCCATTGCCCAAATTGTTCCGTTTGAACGCAATAGCAATGCATTTTCACTGCCTGCCGAAATAGCAGTTACACTGTCAACTGTTGATACGCTCTGAGGAGTAGCATATGCCGTACCGATATTACCGATACCAAGTTGGCCCTTATTGTTGCTGCCCCATGTCCATACATTACCGTACTTATCAAGAGCCATACCGAACGCATCACCTGCTGCAACGTTAATTATGTTGCTTAGTCCGTCAATCTTTGCGAATGATGTACGAGCCGATATTGCTGTTGATGCAACTCCAAGCTGACTGCAGTCATTCAGACCTGTTGAGTAAACAGTTCCGTCTGATGCTACGGCAAGTGCAAATTCTTCACCGACTGCAATATCAATAAACTTAACACCTGACGGTGTTACATCAGTAGGTTCATCAACAGATATTGTGTTGCCTGTACCAAGCTGACCGTTCTTGTTTATACCCCATGCCCAAAGAGTTCCGTCTGCTCTTAGAGCAAGTGAATGGTTACCCTTCGTTATAGCCTTAGGTTCAAATCCTACATTATTATTTGATACGATTACTTTTATGTATGCACTCTTTTGACTGTATTTGTTTTCAGCCGCAGAAATGTATGCCGTACCTGCTTTATTCGCAGTTGCAACGCCTGTTGACTTGTTGATTTCAAGTACACCAAGGTCACTTGAAACAAACTCAAATTCATTCATACTAAGTATGCCGCTCTGATATAGATTGAATACATTAAATCCTGCATCCAAATCCTTAACATCATCGACATTCATATAGATTGTGCCATAAAGAGCCGTACCGTTTTCATAAATAACAACTTCGTTACCGCCAACCATCAGAGGTACATTCTTATCAATTTGTGTACCGTCACCAAGCTGACCGTATTCATTACTACCTACAATCCAAACGTTTCCGTTTTCATCGACTGCCATCTGATGATTTGAGCCGCCTGCAACAAGGTCAAACTTCAAATCATCTGATGATTTAATAACCTTAGCAGGTACATACTTCTCTGTTGTGTTGCCGATACCAAGTTGACCGTATTCATTTGCACCCCATCTGTAAATGTCACCATTTACATCAATTGCGGCTGAAACGAATTTACTTGCTGAAATATCAACAATTCCCGACAGATATGAATCTCCCGAATTTTGTTCGCCTTTATAAACCTTTACCGGAACAGTACTTGCTGTTCTGCTGTTTGTACCAAGTTGACCGTGTTCATTTGCGCCTAATGTCCAAACATTTCCGTTTGTATCAAGAGCAAGAAGATGGTTCGTACCGTGTGCAATCTTCAAGATTGAAAGTTCATTTCCGTTATCGTCCTTGTATCCCATTACCTTTGTAGGAATGTTATCCTTAGACATCTTCCAAACTTCACCGCTTATACTTAGAGCATAATTGCCGCTTACTTGAAGAATGTTATTCAAACCTGAAACGATTGATGCGTAATTTTGATTATCGTATTCTTCTCCAAATACTGCAACTGTACCGTTTGCAAGTAGGATATATGCTGTATTGCCGTGAGTTGAAATTCCAACTGCACCTTCTACATCTGTACCGTCTTTGTATTTAACTGTGTCAATACCGGTAGCCGATCTGTCATCATTACCGTTACCAAGCTGACCATTGTTATTATTACCCCACGAGTAAACTTTACTGCTCATTCCTATTGCAAGATTATACTTATCACCTGCCGCAATCAGAACAGCTTGTTCATTGTTTGCACCTAACGTCACCTTCTTAGGTTCAAGTGACATTCCGTTTTCTGTTTCATATCCAAGTTGATTTGAGTCATTCAGACCCCAAGTCCATACAGTACCGTCATACTTAAGGGCAATGCTGTGTCCTTTGCCGCCGTCTACCATCGGGTAGATACCACCGTTTTGACCTACGTAAACCGTTACATAACCGATTGTGTTTGAAGATGTCTTAACAACCTTCAAGATTGCTTTACCGTCTTTAACACCTGTTATTGTAAGTCCGTCGCTTTCTACTCTAACAACTGATGTATCAAGTGATTCAACTGTATAACTGTTATCGGCTGATGTAGTCTTACCTAATAGATTTAGATATTCGGCAATCGTTACCGTAAGTGCATTATTATTAGTGTCACCTACAGAAACATTAACGCTTGAACCTTTATCCAATCTGATAACCTGCGGTTTAACGCTAAGTTGCATTTTACCCGCAATTACAGGAATATATGCATTCGCATTATCCTGATTACCAAGTTGGCTGTATTCATTTGCACCGAAACTCCATACATAACCGTCACTGTCAATAGTTACTGTATGGTTAATACCTGCAGCAACAAAGATAATATTCTTTGCAGAATCAATGTATTCAACCTTTGAAGGGCTCTTATAGTCCTTCTTAATCTTCTGACCTGACTGATACTTTTCTTCATTGATACCCCATGCATATACGTCACCGTTTTCTGTTATGGCTACGCTGTAACGATAACCGACTGCAATATCAATTACCTTGCCAAGTGTATTTATAAATTGAATATCGTTTGTACCAACTGAACTTATATCGCTCAATTCACCGACACCAAGTTCACCGTTCTTGTTATCACCGAATGTATATAGACCTCCGTCTCTTGCTATAAGAAGAGTATGAGTTGTATCAATATTAGTTGCGCTGCCGTCACCGATGTGGTCATTAGATGCAACCTTTATAAAACGTACATCTTTAGTATCTTTTTGAATTATTACCGATGACGCATTCTTATTAGGAATTTGCCATATTGTACCGTCAGCCTTTAGACCGTATTTACCTGAAATTTGAATCATTCTCTCGAACAAATCAAGCTGAATAGGTTTATTACCATAACCTGTATTGTTATTGATATTACCCCATGCGTAAATATGTCCGTCCTTATCAAGCGCATAGCTTGTTGTTTCGCCGACACCGATTTCAACAGCCTTTGTGCTGTCAGGAAGATTAACCTGTACAGGTTTATTAGAATTGTTACGTGTACCGTTTCCAAGCTGACCTAAGTCATTTCTTCCCCAAGTCCATACTTTGCCTGTATTGTCAACAGCTATAGTATGACCGTTACCCGTTTCAATTCTTGTAATATAATTTGAAGGATTACCGAAATCAAAAGTAATCTCTGTAGGTACAATTCTGTTTTCTTTGCCTTGGTCACCAAGTTGACCTAAGTCATTTTTACCCCATGTATATACTTTACCGTCTTTATCAAGTGCAACAGTAAATCCTTCACCTGCGGCTACCTGCGGAAGGGTCTTATAGCCGTTCATAAGAACAGTTACTTCAACAGTTGTTTGTCTGCCGCCGCCTGATACGATAATCTGTGTCTTACCTGTTGATACAGGATTGATTGTCAAGCCACTTACAGATGCAATGTTTCCGTTTATTGAACTTGCGCTGAAGTTTACACTTGAATCTGTATTCTGTATTACATTGAAGAACTTATTATAAACCGGATTGATAACTGATGTTTCACCCTCATGAAGTGTTACAAAATATTCATCAAGTGAAATATAATCTTCACCCGTCTTTGCAGGAACAAGTTCATTTGTTTCTGTATCTGACGATTGACCTGCCGTACCATTACCGATTTGACCAAGGTCACTTGCACCCCATGTATATACATATCCGTCTGTTAATATTGCAGAAGTATTTGTTCCGCCTACTGCAACACCCCAAACATTAGTGTTATTTACAGGGATATATGTCGGTTTAGATACCTTTTCTGTCTGGCTGTTATCACCAATCTGACCACGACTGCCCGCACCCCAAGTATAAACCTTACCGCTATCTGTAAGTGCAGCTACATGCGTTTGAGCAGAACGCGAACCGCCAAACTGTAAATCAACAATACCGCTTGTTTCATTAGGTATGTTAATTTGAGATACTAACGAAACTTTTTCGCCTGCGGCATCATTCAATACTTGGTAATACTGATTATTACCCCATACAAAAGCTCTGCCGTCAGCAGTCATAAATGCTGAGTTATAAGGACCTGCCGAAAGTGCGGCTGCCTCAACTTTATCACCGGTTGAAGAATTTGCATCTACAGGTAAATCTACTTCTACAATAGTTGCAGTATATGTATTACCGCCTTTTGTTGTGTCAACACCAAGTTGTTTTTCTGTATTGTCACCGACCATCCACATAGTTTTGTTACCAAGAAGTAACATTGTATGTGCGGTGCCGGCTGCTATATCAACTACTCCGCCAAGTGTACCGTTACCGCCAACACCTCTCATTAATACCGGAGTCGGATGTTGAGAACCGTTTACATCTGCTGTTCCAAGCTGACCTCTTGTATTATTACCGAAGCTATATACATATCCGTTATCTGTTAAAACAACCGAATAATCAGCACCTGCAGCTACCTTTACCGCAAATACATTTGAAAGTGCCTTAACCAATACAGGCAATGATGCACTGTCATATTTATAAGCGCTTATACCAAGCTGACCATAGTTATTCATTCCCCATGCATAGACTTGACCATTCTTATCTACTGCAAGAACATGATCCGGACCTGCCGCAATATCAACGATTGTTTCAGCGTCAAGGTCAAATCTCTGGTCATTATTAGGATTAATATATTGATCAATTCTTGTAGGAGTTGCAATTACAGGAGTTGCTGTATCAATACCTACTCTGCCGTTAGTATTTGAACCCCAACCCCAAATTGTTCCGTCTGCTTTCAATGCGATTACATAACCGTCACCGATTGCAATCTTAGGATTTGTAAATCCTTCAGAAACCGTGATATGAGTTGCAACAGTCTTACCTGTAAGTGAATCTGTTGCAATAAGAACAGTTGAACCTGTCTTAAGTCCCCTAACCTTTACAGTAGTCGATGTCAAACCGCCTGTTGCGGCTGAAGGAGTGGATGATACGATTTCTGCAATATTTGGATTTAGTATTCTCCATGTAACTTCGCTTGTGGTTGTTGTTGATGTATTAAATAATGAGAATACTGTAGCCGATGAAGTTGCAGTTACATCTGCTTCATCTGTCGGATGAAGTCTTAGAACCTTTGAATCAAGTGAAACCGGACTGCTGCCGACAACTACCGGATAAGGACTGTTATCCGTCGTTTGGTCACCAAGCTGACCTTGATTGTTAAGACCCCATACGTATACTCCGCCTGTCTTAGAAACGGCAAGTACATGAGATGCATTATCGCCTGATTCAACCATCATAATATTTGATAGTTTTTCTGTTCCGCTGTTATTCTTATCAACAAGAGTTGGAAGTGTTGAAATTCCTCCCGTAACTCCGTGACCTAATTGACCTACATGGTTATAACCCCATGCATATACATTTGCATCTGCAGTATTGGTAAGTGCAACATGGAATCTGTAACCTGCTGTAATTTGCGAAATATCCGTCAAAGGATTTGTTCCGTCTGTTGTTACTCTTACAGGATATACATTAGTCCAGTTTGTTGTATTTGTACCTGTAATGCCTTCTGTATTAATACCTGTAGAATATACATAGTTATCAAAAGCATCAGTAGAATCTGTTATATTGTCTTTTAGTTCAAATGTTACATATGCACCATGATGGTCACCGCGGCCAAGACTTACAACACCCTTGAATTCACCGCCGTCGGCACTCTTCTGCATCTTTTGAACAAGACTCGAATTACTTGTATTACCTACACCGCGTTCACCGTATCCGTTATAACCCACTGTGAATACTGTTGAATCTCTGTTCAAAATTGCTGTTGAATAAGTACCAACTTCTGCATCAAATGCATTATTAACACCGATAATCTTATTCGGTAATGTATTATTTGCACCGTTTGTACCTAAGTTACCATAATTGTTATAACCCCAAGCATAAGCAGTACCGTCATCCATGATTACTATAGCGCTATGAACACCGGCTCTTATCTTAACAGCTTTGTTTGAAAGACCTGCACCGAAGAAACCGTTACCATCTGTACTCTTAACCTTTATCGGATAGTATTGATAGTAATCGCTGCCTGTGCCTTGTCCGAGTGCAGCATAGTAGTTACGTCCCCATGCATAGACGCTTCCATCTCTTGTCAATGCATATGCTGCATAAATGTTAGCCGAAATATCAATTACATCTTCAAGAGGTGAACCGTTATCAAGGACTACCTGTACAGGAGCTCCTGATTGAGTAACTGTTTTGTCATTAATACCAAGCTCACCGTATGTATTTTCACCCCATGTCCAAACTGTTCCGTCTGCCTTTAGGGCGATTGAGAAGTAATCCCCTGCATCAATCTTAGGGAATACAGCTGTTCCGTTGTCAACTGCCGACTGATAGTCTGCAGGAAGGACATTAACCTCTATCAATGCATACAAGCTTGTATCCTTATCTGCAACTACAATGTTTGCCTTACCTACGCCAACAAACGAAAGCTGATTATTAAGTCCGACTGTAACAACATTTGTATCTGTGGATGCAATTCTAAATGTACCTATATCTGTGATATGGTCTTCAAATACGTTAAAGCCCGAAACAATACTCGGTACAAAGCTTCTTGAAGGAGCACCTTCATATGTTGTAATTTCATTATTTGTTATACCGGTAAGCTTAATCTTTTTAGTACCGACAGCTGTAGGATAATTGCTGTTATCAAAACCGCCGTTACCGATTTGACCTTGAGTACCAAGACCCCAAGCATATACGTCACCGTCTGTTTTTATAACTGCAGAATGATTGCCGTTGTTACTTGCATCTGCCCAGATTACTCTGTCAAGATTATTAGTACCGTTTTCGTCTTTAACGTTTGTAAACTTGCTTTCTGACAGATTTGTAGAACCTACGCCAAGCATTCCGTAATCGTTCTTACCTGTTGCAAGAAGTTCCTTACCGTTTTCCTTAATTGCAAATGTAGCTCTTGCTCCGCTGATACGGATTACATTATCTATATTGTTATTCTTTCTTGGCAAGCCGTCTGAATTAACAACACCAAGCTGACTGTCTACACCTTTACCCCAAACATATGTTTCCTTGTTTTCGGTAATTGCAAATCCACTGCCGTAACCCGCAGCGATTGCTACAACTTTATCATCAATAGAAACTTGAGATTTTGCTACTACACTTGTAGAAAGCTTACTTGTACCGTGTTCAATACTGCCGTTATAACCCCAAGCATATACTCTGCCTGATTCTGCAAGAGAATAGCTTGTAGCATTTCTGCCGCCTGCTATTGCTATTGCTCTTGATACACCTGTATATATCGGTGAAAGGATATAACCTGCACTACCGCTCTTGATTTGTCCGTTGTAATTCTTACCCCAGCCATATACGTCCATTGTATCTGTAATTGCAAGTGCAAATTCATCTACACCTGAACCGCCGACTGAAATATCAGTTACAAGCAAACCGTTATTTACAAATGACTGAATCATTTGAGGAGTATTAAGCTGAACGCTTGTTACCAAGCCTTGACCAAGCTGTCCATAATTATTTACACCCCATGTCCAAAGATGTCCGTCAAAATCAAGCGCCATTACGAAATTATCGCCTACAGCAATCTTTTTAATATTTGACATAACCTTTCGAGGTTCTGTTTCCATACCGCCTGTGTATCCAAGGCCAAGTTGACCTGAAGCATTATTACCCCATGACCAAACTGTTCCGTTTGCCTTTAGAGCTACAGTAAATGTTTGACCTGCCTCTACCATTGGATATGTTACGTATTCGTCTTTATCAGGCACTACTGAAACTAAGACATAAAGAGTATTAATTACATTATCTGTACTGTCTTTAATCTTAATTTGAACATATGTCTGTCCGACAGTTTTACCTGTTACTGTACCGTTTGAATCAACCGTTGCAACATTGCTGTCCCATACGTCAAATTCCTGACTGTATGTAGCTGCCGCATCAGCTGATGAGAATAGGTTAAATGAACCCTTAATATCAATTATATTACCAATGTTTTGCTGCTTGTCAATCTTAGCAAGTATTTCTCTTTCCTTGACTAAAATTGTAGGCTCTGCACCTATCATTTGTGCAACATTGATTTTGTCGCCTGCATTTTGCAATGCAAGCTGTGAAGAAGTATTATCACCAACTGACCAAACGCTACCGTTTGAATCAATATATAGTGAGTGTGCACCGTTTCTTGATGATGATGCACCTATTGCATCAGTTGCTGTTGTACCGTCATTCTTCGCAAATTCCGAATACGGAACCATTGAAGTTGAGTTGTCTTCAGAACCGTTTGCAAGTTGACCGTGGTCGCCTAAACCTGATATTTTAAGCTGGCTGTCTTTATCTATTGTATATATGCTGTCACCACCGCCGATTATCGCTGTATTATCACGTCCAAGCATTTCTGTCGGAGTTCTGAGCGTTGATGTATTATTCGGCGAAATTGCATAGTATGCGTTATTACCCCATGCATATGTCTTTGTCGAAGGCTTGCTTGAAGCATCAAGAGAATATGTAACAGCTATACCGTTTTGATTACCTGCACCGATTGCCATTGCTCTGTTATCAAGCGGTACTAATGTATATACTGAACCTGACGTTCCGCCTGTTCCGTATTCATATGCATAGTTCTTACCTAATGCATATACAAGACCGTTTGAAGTAAGCGTATAAACCGTTGCACCTCTGCCTGCTGCAACATCTACCGCATTAACTGCCGGAGATACAACAGGAGTATTGTAGCTTGCGTCATTTGCAATCTTTAATTGTCTGTATTCATTTGAACCGAAACCATATACGTTACCGTTTGAATCAAGTGCAACAACAAATATCTTCTCGTCATTCAATCCGCCTGCGGCAATCGCAACGATATTTTCAAGATATGTCTTATCTGCATTGCCTTGGTTCTGTTCACCCTTCAATACCTGTACCGGTACATTTGAGCTTACAGTTGTTCCGTCGCCAAGCTGACCGTTGTCATTTCTACCCCACGTCCAAACCGTTCCGTCTGTCTTTAGAGCTACCGCTGTCTGACCTGCTGCCGCAATCTTTATAATATCGCTTAAAGAGTCTATCTTTTCCGGATATACAACTGTTCCGTTTGATACACCGTTACCAAGCTGACCGTATGTATTTTGACCCCATGTCCAAACTGTTCCGTCTGCCTTTAGAGCAACAGTAAAGTCTGTACCTGCAGCTACCTGCGGATATGCTACACTTGTTTTTCCGACCGTCAAATCTGACGGACGTACTTCTACCTTAACAAGACCTGTTGTTAGAGGGTCGTTTGCAATAGATACTATGACATATGTTGTACCTACACCCACCGGCGTAATTTCACCGGTATCAGGATTTACAGTTATAATATTATTATTTCCGTCATATGTCTGCCATAGAAGCTTAGCATCTGTCTTACCGCCGTTATTTGAGTTGAATACATTAAACGAATCAACTGACGGTGCCGGAATTGTTACGCTTCCGCCATTTATCTTTAATGAATATAGATATTGACTCATTGTCAGGTAAGATGCACCAACTCTTACAGGAGTCGACTCATCTTTATTTGAACCGTTGCCAAGTTTATAGTATGAATTATTTCCCCAAGCCCAAACACTACCGTTTGACTTGATTGCATACATTGATTGACCCGGTCTTTCATCAGCTGTTACTGCCGCATTAATTACATCTTCAAGATATGTACCCTCTTCACCCGAGTCACCTGCAAGTACATTGCCTACTACACCGAACTTAGAATTCGGTCCTTGTCCTGTTGCATATATACCCGCTTGACCTGATGTATAAAGTCTTCCGTCTGTCATTAAAACAACCGAACTCAATGACGCATCTGCAAATACCGGAGATGCTGTAATTGTCGTTGACGGATAATTTATAAGTTTAATCAAGTAATCAGCGCCTATTCCGCTTGCTGATTCGACATGAACTTTCACAAGTTGTTCAAACTTATCATTACCTGATGTTGCGACATTATATGTATTCAAACTTGCACCGGCATAGCTTGTGTCATCGCCCTCTGTAAAGACAGTACCGTCAAGGGCAGTCATTTCGACATTATAGAATTGTACTGTTGCATTCTTGCTTGTCGCAAATACAACCGGAGTTGCCGAAACAGCACCAAGAGGCAATTCAACTTCATACAACGCGTCAGCATCTGCCGGAGTTTCATCACTTAGTACACCAAGTGCCGTTGACGCTTCACCGTTCTTCATCACAAGATTTACAGATACCTTTTTCAATGAAGTATCATCACTGTCATCGGCTTGCATTTCAATACTGTCTGCAGACATTATTTCAATCGCCTGCTCATAATTATGTTTGCTGTAATCTGCGACAACTGTCGGTTTTGTATTAGTAGTTGAATTACCAAGACCTGTTGTACCGTAGCCTGCATAACCCCACATCATAACCAAACCGTCAGTTGTAATTGCAACTGCATTATGCCAACCGTGTTTTGCATACAATGCTTTCTTACCGTTTAAGTCAGCTTGGGTAGTTGTAATTCTGTCAGATGTTGTTCCGTTACCTGCTGAGCCATATCCGTTATATCCCCAAGATACAATTTGTCCGTCACTGCGAAGAACACTGCCGGTATGTCCGATTGCGTCAGAATTAATTCTAACTGCACCGTTTAGCATTGAGTTATTCTTTGTGATATTAACCGGTACACCTGTTACATATGAATCGCTTGTATTCTTAGGATCTATTACTGACTTATAGTTTCTGCCCCATGTATATAGAGTGCCCTTTATATCAAGTGCCATTGAATATGATGCATAGTTACTGTATCCGCCTGCACCGATGTCTACGATAAAGTCACTGCCATTACCGTCGCCAAGATATGTGTTTGTATTATTGTTGCTATAACCTGTACCGACAACTCTCATAGCGACTGTCGAACTATGATCTGAAGTATCACCGTCACCAAGTGAGCCATAAATACCCCAACCCCATGCATAAACTTGACCGTCTGCCGTTAAAGCAAGGTTGTGATATGCACCGACTGCGATTTTTACGATATTTGTAAGAGGTACATTATTTGAATCAGGATCAGACTGATTTTCCTTTCTAAGTACCTGTTCAGGATGATCATGGTCACCGCCTGCAGTACCTATACCTAATTCACCGTGTGCATTGTAACCCCATGCCCAAACTGTTCCGTCTGCTTTTAGAGCTACTGTATGATAGAAACCAGGCTGAACTTGAGGGTATGCAATATAATTTGTACCTTGCGGTTCAACGTTTAGTTTGAAGAAACCTTCTGCTCCGTTTTTATCCGTTACAACAATATATGTTATACCAGTCTTTTTAGCTGTCACAACGCCTGTCTTTGCATCGACTGTTGCAACTTCTGTATCAACCGATTTAAAAGTCAAATCATCAGGAGTATATGCAGACGCTCTCAACAAGTTAAATGATGATACACCGCTGATACCGCTTAAATCAATCGAAAGAATATCTCCCTCTTGAATTGAAGTTACAATTTTACTTGTATTCTGCATCTTTAATGTGTCGTAATATATTACAACATCATTGTCAACTCCATTGTTTGTCCATGTTGCTGTTGAGATTGTAAGTTGTGGCTGACCCATATCAGATACTACCTTAACAGGCGCTTTTCTTCTATCAGTCGTACCGTCACCAAGTTGACCGTTTGCGTTATAACCCCAATCCCATACAGAATAGTCTGATTGAACAGAACCCATATGGTATCCGCCTGCATATAGACTTACTGTATCCTCAAGGTAATCTTTCTTTGTTTCGCCTCCAACTACACGTGTTGCATATACATATGTAGCATCTGATTTGTTAAGACCTAATTGTCCGTATGAATTATTACCCCATGCATATACCTTTGTGAATGGATCGGCAGATGCATCTTCAATAACGCGAGCTGACATTTGCTGCATACCTGCGGCAATTTCAACTACGTCACTAAGCTCTGTTGATGCGTCTGTCTTTACAACTGTCGGTACATTTACAGTGCTTGCACTCGTATCTACACCAAGCTGTCTTTGGGCATTATAACCCCATGTATATGCTTTTCTGTCAGTTGTTACAACACCTGCCGATACACCGCCGGCTGTAATTTGTACCACATTTTGTAAGCCTTTGTCTGTATTACCGTCGAGACCTACAGGTCGAACCGGTGTTAAAGATGATGTGTATGACTTATTACCAAGCTGACCGTTAGAATTCTGACCCCAAGTCATAACACTTCCGTCTTTTCTTAGAACTACAGCGAAATCGTTAGTGCCGTTTACCCAGTCACCGCCTGCTGCGATTTGTATTACATCGCCCAAATATACTGTATATGCCAATCCGCCGCTTACTCTTACAGGAGCATTTGAACCGGTATTTGTGTTATTACCTAACTGACCTACATTATTTAGGCCCCAAGTATAAACATTACCTTTTCTGTCAAGAGCCATTGCGAATGTAGGACCTGCTGAAATTTGGATAATATCCTCCAAATAAGTGCTTGAGCTATCCTGCTCACCTGTTACAACCTGCATAGGTGTCAAACAGCTTGTTTTACTTGAATCAGTTGGGTTACCTTTTACACCGATACCTAATTGACCGTAGCTGTTATCACCCCATGCCCAAACTGTTCCGTTTTCACGAAGTGCAAGAGCATAGTAACGATTACCACCGTCAAATGTACCTCCTGCTGCAACCTGTACTACATTTGTAAGATATTGGTTACCTGTAGCGCCACCCAATACTTGTACAGGAATAAGTGAATCCGCTGTACTGTTGTTACCAAGCTGTCCCGCAACATTGTAACCCCATGTCCAAACTGTTCCGTCTGCCTTTAGAGCTACTGTTGACGATTGCTTAGCTGAAACCATTGGAGTTGCTACTGCGTCTTTCGGCTTAACTTGTACACGAATAATACCTACAAAGTTTCTTGTAGGATCTGTATCACGAATTATTACAGCACCTGTTCCGTACTTACCGTTTTGGTTTGGAACAATTGTATTGCCGTTCTTGATTGTAAACAAAGTCTCGTCAAATGAAGAAATTTCAATATCCTCAGCATTTGAATATGAAGAACTCTTGTCAGTGATAAGGTTAAATCCGAAGATTTGTTCACCGATTAGCTTTGATGTGTCTATAACAAGCTGTTCATCTTCAGCGATTGCTTCACCGCCCGACAAGCTTCTCGGCATTGAAGAATCTTCATATTTGCGTACAGTAGTACCTGTTTCACTCTTCTGTACTTCTGCATATTGAACATCAAAGTTTGTTGTCGGAGGGTATCCGACACTTACCGGAATTGACGAATTTTTATTCTTTGAGTTACCAAGTTGTCCACTTGTATTCAGACCCCACGCCCACACGGTTCCGTCTGTACGCACGGCTGCACCGAAGTAACCATTTTGCGCACCGACAACTTGTACAACATTCTTCAAGTTTTGTACATCTCTGAGTTCGGTATTGGCAGAATCGCTCTTACCGTTACCAAGCTGTCCATAGTTGTTATAGCCCAAACTTGCGATTGTTCCGTC